>Ga0214542_1004142_pt1 | contig 28972 bp, 20 predicted proteins | sample CNSS1metaG_FD_160096 | JGI IMG/M metagenome (GOLD analysis project Ga0214542, IMG submission 160096) | Root nodule microbial communities from cowpea collected in UCLA plant growth center, Los Angeles, California, USA - CNSS1 | ecosystem: Host-associated > Plants > Roots > Nodule | place: USA...
CACTGTAAAACTGGACTTTATTGTGACCACGGCTGCTCTTTCACCTGATGGCAGTGAAGCAATTGTGGGAGGGCAAGACGGCAAATTGCGCATCTATTCAGTCTCAGGGGATACAATTACTGAACAGACTGTACTCGAGAAGCACCGAGGCGCCATCACCGTAATCAAATACTCTCCAGACGTTACCATGTTTGCATCAGCTGATTTGAATCGTGAAGCTGTTGTATGGGACCGTGCTTCCAAAGAGGTAACATTAGACTTTTCCTCTTTGAAATAGGTGACTCTCTATCTTTTTGATTGTAGTCGCATTCTTGCTTTACCCATCATGATGAGTGCATCTGAATTTCAAGTATGTTTTTGTTAAACTTGATTCTGTAATGAGCAGCACTGATGAAACATTTGAGTGGTCGTAATACTTGATTTGCTTAAGGGAAAATTAAACTTATTTACTCAAATCTATGACGAAATGAAGAACTTCTTTCATGTTTTTGAATGTTATATTTGGCTTCCCCACTACTGTTCATAACCGTATTTCCAATGTTGGGCTAGGAAAGAAGACATTCATTAAATGAATGTGGTAATGTACATGTTCTGTAAATTAGGATAATTATAAGAAAGTTCAATAACCTTAACGTTTAAGCATTGAACGTACTACCCCGGATATATCCACACACAATTAATGATGTAAAACGGGACCATAAAATAACAAAATCTGACACAGCATAGGTTTTGATGAGCGTGCCTCGTCACTGACAAAAACACAACAAACTTCGAATTACCAACGCAATTTCCAACACAGACGCGGCTCATCTCTTGAAGTTTGTGTGCTTCATGTATGATAAATACTGTAATAGCTACTGAAATGCTTAGTTGTTTTGACCAAAGAAATTCTTCATGAGATGGCATTTGACTGAAAATTTTATCTTTCAGGTGAAGCTTAATAACATGTTGTTTAACACTGCACGTATTAACAATCTAGCTTGGTCACCTGATAGCACACTGGTAGCTACTGGTTCACTTGACACATGTGTGATTATATATGAAGTTGGAAAACCAGCATCAAGCCGCAGAACCATAAAGGGTGCTCATTTAGGTGGAGTATACGGATTAACTTTTATTGATCATGATAGAGTGGTCAGTTCAGGGGAGGACGGTTGTGTTCGTCTCTGGAGTTTGATTTCTGAGTAAACTATGCATCAGAATATCCAGTTTTACAGTAAGGAAAATTGATAGTTGTCATGTATTGATTGTGTTGATGATCTTCAGTTTTATGCAACGGTTATGTAGTGGTAAAAAAAAAAATTAAGATTGCAGTAGTGTTGTGGTGTGCACAATTGATAGATGTCTCTGAAGACTTAACAGTCAGATATCTTATCCAAGCTAATTTTTGTTATCTGCAGAGGTGGGAAACTGCTGGTTATTTCCAAAGAAATTGACGATAAATTATGTTCTTGTCTAACCAAAATATCAATGCAGGTAATGGAATAGCACTTCCACCTATCAAAGCAATTTAATCCTGTCCCTGTGGGCATTTGATGAAAGCAATTAAGTACAGTTTTTGTTTAGGAATCATGGATTGTAGCCATCCAATTACTTTTTCCTGTATAATTCGAATTAAGAACATGTAAACACTTTTGTTTTCTCGACAATGTAATCCTAAGTTCATATTTCACTTAAGTTCATAGTTCATATTTCTCGACAATCTAACTTTTGTTTTGCCTTCATTAACATTTCATTTCTACAATAATAACAAGCATCAAATTCCTGCACAAGTAAAAAATATGTTCTCTTCAAGTTTTTTCTTTTTTTATTTAGTTGCAGATTTGATCTCTTTAATTTGGACTATAACTGATTTTTATCCCATAGTTGTTTAAGTTAATTAATTCCAATTTTTTGAAAATAAAAGACTGTTAATTTTTTGAATTAAGATCTTCAATTTGAGTTTTTTCTTCAATTTTTTTCATAAATTGATCCAATATTCTTTCGACATTTCTTATTTATTCAACCTTATCCAACCTAAAAATTAAATTTTGCCGCACAAACCATTTTTTCCTTTTCAAACTATTATCTGACCTCGTCAATGTCCTTTAAATTTTATTGAATTTACAGTAAATATTTAACCTTTTTAACATATACAATTCATCTATATCTCAAAATCTTCATAAATAAAATAAAGTTTGATTTGTATGCTTGACATCTTCGCATTAAAATATTAAAATCGCTCATAATTAATTTAGTGAAAATTTTGGAATATCAAAATCTCTCCTAATTTAAACTAAAGTTGATTTTTCATTTTATCTCACTCTGACATCATGTTGCGTGTAAATCTAATTGACCTAACACTGAAAAGGAGCACAAGTGAAGTGAATAATGCATTATTTAAAAGAGTGTAGAAACAATTACAAAAAAAAAAAAAAACAAGTATTAGAATACTTCCTTGAAAAAGGGGCAAATTTGTAATTAAGCTAAAATCCAGAGTTGGAGAAAGCATAGGAATGAAATTGGCAAAGTCACACTTCCAAGTATCAAGAATAAAAAAACAATAATGCTTGACTTCTTCTAGTATTTGATAAATAATGTTATTTGACAAAATCAACGATGAAAGTGATTAATTATATTAATTTTTTTAAAATATTATCAATGTACTAAATTAACATTCTTTATGAATTACTTTCTAAATTCTTCTTTTACTATTTATTAATATAAAACACAGATATTGATAATATTCAATAAAAGTAAATAAAAATTTAAAAGTACGTAACAGTTATAAAACATTTCATAAAAATATCAATCGTTTCTTCTAAAATGTAACTTACATCAAAATATAAGTGTATTATTCTAGAAAGCAAATAGCGAAAACCAGAGTAGATTATAATGCATTGTTTATTTCATAAACCTATCGAAATTGTTAGCAACGAACGAATGCAGAGAATATATTATTTAGAATTTGACAACAAGAGTTTGCATGAACTGTGACGAGTTCTGCTTTGCTTCGTTCATAGTAATTTCTTTCACTGTACCAATTTGGTGTGATATTTTGGATAAGGATTTTTATTCGCAAATGGCATAGCTAGCATTCCTGAGATATTTAGCTAGAGAATTGACTGTTGAATACTGTGAATTAAATAATCTGAGTTTGTTGTTTTTAAAACCCTTCTTTAGAATAATCCAGTTCCCAATAGTATCTATTCCACTTTATAATTTATACCTGTTGTTTAATTTGCTGGCAACCACCTTTGTAGACATTCTATTCATTATTTATTGCTCAAGGTCATGGTCATGGTCCTTGTCTTGGCACTAGCGTTTTGCTTACCACACAACATGGCCCCTCCTGCTCCTTGTCCCTTCCTTTATAACAAACCAACTATCAACCAACTTCCACTTTTTTTTTTTTCAAACCTAAATCTTCTCATAATCACACTTGAACTTCAACACCAATGTTTGAAGGTTACAACGTTGGTTAGGTTTGGTTTAACATTGTCTCTTAAACACAGTGCCATGTGCTTTGTTTGAGATAATTAATATACAACCTGGGTGGAGTTATGTCAGCATCATATGTTTGTATAATTAGCAATGTTGTAAACATAATTATATCACCAACTCCCAAGTTGTAACGTGGTCCTGCATGATCCCACACGTGACACGCGCGTGCGTATCTACCTAACGTGCATAATACTATTCCTCACAGCGATGCACACATTGTCAACCCAACTGTTCATACACACACGGTGTCATCATTTCATGTCTCAGTGCACAGAAAACAGTGACTCGTGTCACCTTGTCTAATTTCAACCATACTCTCCAATATCCAACAAAATCCAATACAATAAAATAAAATCTTAACCCATCCACCATGTCCCGACAAACCCAAACTCCAAAGTTATTAGGTTTGCTTATTTACACTGCCTTGAAGAAGAAGATAATAAAACTTCATTGCCTGAAAAAGTTAGGACTTTTAACATAAAACATGTTCTTCTAATTCACAAGACAGAACAACCAGCGATACAATAATGTTTTAAAAAATAACAAGAAGCCAAACATGATCTTAACCAGTACACTGATACACTGATATGATTCACTCACACATTCATTCATTGATCCATCCATCCATCCATCCCCCACCACATTGCAGTCAAACACTATTCTAGCTTGGTAAATGGGACTATAAGGTCAAACCCACCACCTATTTTTTGCTTCTGTTTTCACTTTTTGGGCTCTACTATCTATCATTACATTATTGAACAACTGCTGCTGGTGTTGTCATCACTGAACATGTGAGTCGCAGAGTGATCATCACCCCCAGGGTAACTAGGCAAGCCATAGGAATAGGAGTATTGTTGTGCATGTGCAGGGTTGTACCCATTATTGCTATGGTTGTAGTAATACCCAGTGTTGGGGGGAATCAATGGAGACCTGTGATACATCATCTGGGGCTGTTGTTGCATGGCTTGTCTGGCATGCATGTTCATGTTCATGTTCATCATCAATGGAGATGGGGATGGATGGTTGTTGAACCCATTCATGTTCATTAACAGAGAAGATGGGTATTGCCCACCACCATTTGAAAAACCTGCAGAGGACCCTGGAATCATGTTGTTCGACTGAACAGGAAAACCTCCCATGGCGCTAGAATTATTAGCCCCAAGAACAGTGGCACTCGTCACATTGCCACCGTTACCGTTAAAACCGGCCATATTCATCATGGCACCGATGTCATTCGCCCTTTTCGCTTCACCCAGATTCAGGCCCAGGCCTTCGCCACCCACCACATGGCCACCGTTCAATTTTAGGGCCGCCATTGTTTTCTGATCAAGCCCCGCATTCGGACTCTCCTTCATTCCCATATTCGGATTCGGGCCTCCTTTCTTGCCGACGCCACCACCACCATTGCCACCACCACCACCATTGTTCATCTTACCGTTGATGGCACCTGCTCCGATGGCCCCCATACTCTTCCTCACATTATTTGCATTCGCTGCTTGCTGCTTGAGCATCTGCAGATGATGGGCTTTCTCCCTCAGAAACCGCATTTCCTCATCTTCGTCCTCGTCATCGTCTTCATATTCAGAGTAGTACTCATCCTCTTCAGAACTGAAAACAGGAAACTTTTGCTGGTTTTTGAAGGCATCAAGCCCCTTGGCAAGACCTTGCTTTTGTCCTTTGTTCTTGTCGTCCTTCGCGGTGTTGTTGTTGTTCTTCTGCTTTTGGTTCTGGTTTGTTTTCTGAGACCAGAGCTCCGCATATTTACCAGCTCTCACCAGCTTCTTGATCAAGGTTGCAGAATCCACACTACCTGAAACCGTTACTTTCTGCTGTTCTGCATCTATTTGAACTTGGTAAACACCTGCAGAACAACAAGTAACCACAATCTCAGTTGCGAGCTCAACAATAAATTGCAAGAACAATAGATCAACCAGAAAATCTAACAATGTACAAACACTAGAAAGACAAAGAAACAGGACATTCTTCTAAACAATTTACCAAATCCTTAACATGATCCAAACCGTACATAAACGAAGGTCAAACTACAACATCATAATTGAAAGCCAAACTTCCCATAGAAGGTTTCAAAACAAAATATCCATAGCAAGTCAGTACTTAATACAGGTTACTTATCTTGTTTTCATTTAACAGTCAGCTTGAAATGAAACCGTTTGATGTGAGTTAGCAATGCTACTACTCTACTCAACTTGGACTAAACAACTATGCTAGGATTACGATTTCCACCTAAGAAAAACTTTCACAACTTTTCATGTTTAGTACACTATGTAGTGAAGAAAAACAAGGGAAGCTAGAGATAATGTAGACAAGAATGAGCATAGTGAATGAACAGTAAGAGCGAGAGAGGTGAAAAGGGAGGACCTTCAATTCTCTGAAGGAGTTTCTTCACTTTGTGCTTACACCCATCACAGTGAATGTTAACTTTGAGAACACAAGTCTGTATATGAAAATGAGACGAAACAAAGCAACCAAGTAAAGGAAACAGAAAGATTCCTCAGGAAAAGACTAACAAACAACTTTGCGGTGTTCATAGAGAATGGAATTTAAAAACAAAAAAAAAAAAAACAGAAAAGATGTCTTAAAAGAAAGACAGAAAGCATGTGTTGGATAAGGGAGAAAGACCTGGATTTTAAGGAGCTTAAAGTCTTCTTCTTTAGTCATTTCTTCAGTGCTGTTTGGAACGAAACACGCTCCCTCTTTTCTCTCTCCCTCTGTTTGCAACCAAAAAATAAGCTCCTTAAGCAAACGGTAAAAGGGGTTGCATGTGAGTTTCTACAACTTATAGATTCTACTGTCTCTCTCTTATACTGGCTAGTAGTAAAAGTAGCCACTCTTCTATCTCCCTCTCCACCAGTTTTCGGAAGCAAACAAAACAAAGCCACATGGGCTTCCAACATAACTTTAAAATAACATTTCAATTTTATGTTTCATGTTAAGTATGGATTTTGAAATGTAGAAACTTTATACAATTCAAATCATGATCATAAAAATGAAAAGAAAATGTACAAGGCATTTACACAAAGAATATAATAACATAATATTTAAATCAAGTTAAAAAAAAAGAGTAGAAGCTAAAAGGCAAATGCCAAGGAAAGAATTAGAAAGGAAAATGGGGAAATGAGGAGAGAGAGAGGGGATACCTTTCAACTTCAATTAATAAATTAAATTATAAAATTTTCAATTTTAATTATAAACAAATTTTCCCACAACTAAATAAATAAATAAATAAATTAGTTATATTAAAATTAATATTCTTTTCTATGTATAACAATCATATCAAATTAATTTGAACATATGTGTACTTAAATTTAACAAATCTCTTTAAACAGAATTTAAATTTAGTATTTATATTGACTTCTTTATTGTTTAATCATCCTAATGATAACAAAATACGCATATAAAAGATTCAAAATATAACCTTCAAAATCCGTTTTTATCATCAATACATTTCATCCCAAATGAATATGTTAATAAAATAATTATATTTAACAAATATATGTATTAATTACATATAAAAACTTTAAAAAATAGATTAATTAACAAAATATGCATATAAAAGATTCAAAATATAACCTTCAAAATCCGTTTTTATCATCAATACATTTCATCCCAAATGAATATGTTAATAAAATAATTATATTTAACAAATATATGTATTAATTACATATAAAAACTTTAAAAAATAGATTAATTAACTAAATACATTTTATATTTTATTTGAGAAAAAAAAAACAAGAAAAATGAGTTGTCATAAATCACTGAATTCCAACTAGATGAGAATTGAGATAGAGGTAAAAGAAGGGTGTGTTATTGGAAAAATAATGAAAGAAAGTTAGAGTGGGAGAGGAGAGAGAATGAGTGATGGGATTGTTCTGAGTGATGTGATTTGACATAAAATGGTGACGGAAAACAATAAAAGAACAACAGCGACTTCACATGCCCACTTCATACTCTCTTCATAATAAACATTTTTTGAAGAATGATTTTATTCTTAAATGTTTCATAACAAAAAAAAATTATAATTTTAATATTTTTGTAACAACAGAGCCAAACATGACTAGGTGCAATAACTGTCTTCTTAAGAGCTGATTCTACCAAGTAACTTTCTTAGTTGGATAACTACTGTTTTGTTTGTTTGTACCAAGTTCCACTGTCACCGCATTCATTGGAACAAACAAAATACTTTATTAAAAAAAAAGCATGTCTGGTTGTCATTTAAACTTGGTTTCACTTCACATAGTTGGGCACACATTTTAATACAAAACTTAAGGGCTAAGATTATTTTAAATACAGAAGAAAATATCTGTAAATTGCTGTTGTAGTGATGACTTCAAACATAAGATTTGGTAACGTGTTTCCTCAGGGGTACATCTTAGTATGAGAAATTTCTCGAGAAAGTTTTTAAACGATACGTATGTGGAATGAAAGGAGTTGTATGGTTAAAGAACACTTCATATATTGACAAAATGTTCTGAAAAACAGGTACTTTCCGGGTCATAATAAACTCATAATTAAAAGGAACTAGAATGTTTTTTTAATAATGTTTCTATCTCTCTGTCTCTTATCCATTGGAAAAGTTAGTTTATTCTTGCAGCAACAAGGAAGTGTGGGAGGGAATGCATGAGTGGTAGTAAATTGGTGGGGTACAAAGAATGAGTTTTTATTAAAGATTTAGGTTATGGAAGATGATGATGACTACACTTGTTCTTCCACCATACAATATTTAGCACAATACAATGAAGAGTTTCACCGTACCTCGGTGACAGTTGACAATCCCTGGTTTGCGACCATTGTCTGAGGCTATTTTTTCGCTATCCAAATGCAAACATTGTCACCACTTGTTTGTCACTCATATTCTACAATCATTCTCTGCTATGGTTTCCGATTCATTGCAGTAACAAATGAAATTCAATGACACATTATACCCTCCTACGAACTAATTTAATTAGAGATTTAACGTGTGATTAAGTTTCAACAAGTTATTTAATTTTGATAAAAAGTCAACTTATCCAAATTGTAGTTTTGGAATCCATGGTTATGATGAAGGTGCACAGAAGATATTATGGGCAATAAAAAATTGCACAGTTATTAAAGAAGAACTACATGATGTGAATGATACATGCAATCTGGTAAAAAAGAATATGAATGACTTGACCTAAGACTGAATTTTGTCACGTGAGAATGGAACCACCCCTTTGTCTCTTCATCATTTGTTTGATCAACTTCTCTATAAGGAATGATGCGATGTACACGAAGGTCAATGGAAAGTCTCATGATATTTTTGTATCGAAACAAAGAAAAAGAGAAAAAGATTTCGGAAAGGAAATTCCCTTCTTCGTCACATGGACAAAACAGCTATATCAAAACAATATTTAAATCTCAAAATCTACATACAGTATAGTTATTTTCATTTATATTCCGTGAAGAATTAGTCTTATTGAAATTAAAGATTTTTTATGTTTGTTAAACATTTGAAAAAAGTTATGTTTTTAAGTAATTTACTTTGAACTATTGGAATTAATCTTACAAGCCCAACCGAAGTCGGGATTCGTGAGGAAGAGTGAACATATTCTCAAGTTACACCAACATTGAAATAAGTGGTTATGGTTACTATTTACTGTGTACACAATGCATTTTTTTTTCAGTCACAACAAATTCATTTGCAGATTTTGTTGTTTTAATTAGAATTAACGTTGTAGCATATCTCCTCCAATGGCACTAACAGTTGGGTCAGGGTGATGCCAATAGAGGAGACAAGTACTTTAAAACGACACAAAAGAGAGAATCTTAGTGGAAAAAGCCTGAAACACTCTCCACCCTAGCTTACTCATATTTGAGATCCTAATATTCCATACCTATGTGTCATTCACACTGTGATCCAATTCTCCAAACAGTTTTTGATTTTTCACATCCAAGTTTTTGAATGTGCATCACATAGATGTACAGTATCATCCATCACTCTTTCTTTAAATAACATTAAATTGAAACATGAAAAAGAAAAACAACATTATTGGGAGTGTGTTGATGAAGGAAAAGGTTTCCCAAGGCAGTAGACGAGGTATACGAGGGAGGAAAGAGAATGTTGGGTTGCAAAATTTGAAAAGGTGAGAGAATTGGTAGAGCACCTGTGGTGTGTGGAGTAGAGGGTAGGTAGGGTAGGGGTTAAGTGGTGCTATAACTAAGGTGAAGGGAAAAAAGCAAAGAAGAAATTAATTTTTGAACCTTTTATGGGTCCAAATTGTAAACATAGTTCATGGTTTAAAAGCTATTTATGGTAGGGAGAAAGAGGTGAAATGAATGAGTTTATTTTTTGGTGTGACAGAGAGAAGAAGAAGAAGAAGAAGGGTTTGTTTGTGATTGTATTTTGATAGGCTACGCTATGATATAGGGCATTGGCAGAGGGAGAGAGAAAGTGCACGCAATCACACAAAGGCTGTGAAAAAGTGTGGACTTGGGGTTCAGTCACCACTGTAACCTCTTGTTAGGTCATCATTACTTCCTACTCCCAAACACCTGCATCTTCTCCAACACATCAACCTTTTTCATTCCTCTCTCATTGCTGTTCTACCATAATGTTACGTTACATTATCAGAGGTAACTCTTTTTTAGCAGATTAAACACAACAATTTGAGGTTGTTGTTTGTTTTATGGGTAATGAGTATTATTATTACAGGCCGTGACATGAGTCATATGATGTGGTGTGGGTTTGTATTGTATCGTATCGTGGCAGAAGAGGAGGATCTGATATGGTTGGTATTTCATATCCAAAAGTCATAAATGGCAACAGTGAGCATGGGGTCCCCCCCTAGTGCCTTTGAATGGGACGTGTCCCATTCTTTTCCTGCAACCATCTTTTACCATTTCATGTCAAAACATATCCACCATTTCACACTGCTAATTTCATTACCATTACATCTAATCAACCTACTTAATCATCTTAAAGTAAATTTATCGAATTCTATATTCAACTGCATCAAGTAACCCCTTTGAATTATAACCAAGAGAAAGTAGCAGAATGTTACAAGACCTGTGATGATTCGTGAAAAAAGAGAACCTCACTACAGTGATATAAAGTCCTCGGTTTGAATCCATCATTTGGTCAAAGTCCAAGCCTAACTTTATCAGTTTTTCTTCTTTTTTTTTGAGGTCAAATTATCTGAAACAAAATGGCAAAACTGGTTAGGGCAAAAGCATATATTGGCATATTGCACTTTAGCGAAAGTGTTTGAGAGTAGAGGAAAGTGGTGTGCAAGAAGAAAGAGAAAGAATAAGCCCAAACTCTAACTCCAACGCAAATTTTTGACCCATCAGGCTCTAACTCCAACACGGTTTTTTTTTCTTCTCAAACGTTAAAATGCTTCACTAAGAGACAAAATGAAAGGCAACCCGTGGGTGAGAAATGGCCTAAAAATAGAAACTGTAAAATTGTAGGAATCAACTCCACAGAAACTTCAAACCAGTGTTTCTTCATTACTTCAATTTTTGTTATCATACACTGCTGCACTTCTTTGTCCTTGTTCTACCCAAACAAGCATGTTCCCACTCTACACTTGAACAAGGAACAGTTATCACAATTATAGCCACATAGCATGCCTCTCTAATAACACTGCAGCACAATACATTCTGAAAACCTACTCTGCCAATGAAAGTGCCTTCAAGATATGGAATAAAGATATCAACCCAATATAGACACATGATTGTTAGTTATATCTTGCTCCAACGCTGCAATGCATCTTTCACATAAAAGTGCAACTAGGCATGCTAAAGACACACCCATGATCAAGATAAAATATTGTTGGCCACGTTTTATTAGAAGTCCACATCGACCAGAGATAAAACTAATTCACAATAATAAGTGGGTGCAAACCTCACTTTCCAAGCCAGTTGTGTGAGGTTCAGTTAGTCTTAAAACCCACTTCTAACATAATATCAGAGTCGAGTCAGAAACTATCGTAACGAACTTTCTTTGACACTTTGTTCCACCAACACATTTAAAAAAGTTAAAATATCAATTATCATCACTCGATCAATAATAAGATTGCAAATGCTTTTAGAATTGTTTTAAATGATTATTTCCTCTTTTAGTGTCCATTAGCTGCACTGATTTTTTGGATTAGTTATTACACACTTAACGACTCTACAGTGAATCAAGATAAAATTGATAAATGTTCTTTGCTAATAATATGATATAAAAAAAAAATTCAAGATTTATATATGAAAGATGACATTGTTACAGGAAAAAAAATAACTAAACTCAAAAGGTGCTACTTTTTTCCAAAAGGCTAGTGGATCAAAAGGATATAGGAAAGTTTGAAGAAACGAGAATGAGAAGTAGATCATGAAATTAGTAAGATGATAGAAGTTAAAGTCTAGAGTATGTTGAATGAAAAAAAAAGTCTTTATTCTTCAAGCATCACCAAAATTTCTTCACCACCTCCAAATTTTCAAGATGACCATTCTAAAAGTGTGTTTAGAATTTTTTTGGAATAAGCTTCTAGAAATTTTGAAATATTATTTCTTAGAACGGGATTTCTATAATAGATTTTCTGGAATAAGACTTCCAGAACAATATTTTCAGGACGCATGGAATAAATTTCGAAAGAAGTTTTTTGGGATTGAATTTTCAGAATGAGTTTTGAAACAAGTTTTTTTTTTTTTTTCACAACGTATTCTCTCTATTATTTCTTTCTCACCAGTGTTTTCTTTCTCTTTTTCTCCCTCTACAAAGATGACAATGGGACGATGGTAACAGTGAAGTTGAAGCAGTGAAAAAACAGTATTTTAAACTTTTTTAATTTTATGGATGTATTTGGTAACGATTGGGTGCGGGAAGGAAAAACATGAAAAAAAAGAGTCAAACTCATGGCTGAAACGGCCCATTATTACTTTGCTGAACTGGGTCTAAATATTATTAAAAGGCCCAGTAGGACTTCTACTAAATTTTGAAAGAGGACAGAATTACTATTCCTACTAATACTAAACATGGATGATTCTTCAAATAAAAATTTGATCATTTTGCTATTTTCAACTACTTTTAAAATAGCATTATTTCATTTTTGTTTTTTGTTACAATTAACAAGAACAAAAGAAAAAAAATGCAAAAAATGATAACTCAGCTGAACCATCGAAGTTATTGTTTCTTGCTAAGACACCCACTTGCAATGTAAAAAAAGAACAAGAATGCTTTGGTTATGGTTGCTGTTCCCCCAAGTGGAAGGTTCCTTTGCCAAATAATAGCCCTCTACTCTTTTTTTCAACTATAGGTTTTATGGGAATGAAATATAAACATGGACCCCTTCTCTTTTTGTCCCCTAATTAAAAAAAAAAACAAAAACAAAAAAACAGAAGCCTAACTTGATAGAGATAGAACAGTTAATTATTGTATTCATCGTCCTTCCATCTCTATCTCCACACTTGGCTGGTAAGAAAGTGCAATCACTTATTATGCATTTGCATTAAATGCAAAACCAAAAAAATCTTCTCTTGCCCTATACTATTACACATGCTGCCATTATCTATTTGTAGTAACAAAAACCTTTTTGCTTTTATGCTTTTTCAATAAAGTCATTGAATTCCAGAGAGACAAAAAGATATGTAAGTTTCCTTTGTATCTTATTCCTAAAAGTAAAAGCTACCTTCTTCAAATGATCTCATACCAAGTACAAGCCTTGAGTTCATGTTATATATACATGATTGTGTGAAAAAAAAAAACGAAAAGTTTCTAGCTTCTCCATTCCATTAGTATTGGTTTGAATTAGGAATGTGAACAGGACGGATAGGTCCCGGTAGTAGCTCCCCTACTCGTACCTTGTTCGTTGGATAAATATTCTTCTTGTATCAGATTTTATATCCGTTTGGATATTCGTAATGCGGGTATCCGCATATTTTTTTAATATTTTCGGATATCCATGAGTACCTGTGGGTATTTATAAAAGAAAATTTTAATTATAAATTTAAATAAAAATATAATGCATAACATTTATAAATTTCAAACAAAGTGCAAATAACTCATTTAAGAAGTGTTGAATGACAGTTTACAAATAAATAAATAAAAAATTAAACCAATTAATAAAAAATAACTCATTCAAAATTAATATGTTAATATTTTAGTAATTCTTTTTTGTTTTAATTTGAATTATAGTATAGCGGATACGGGTATCTACTGGTATAGATACTATGATACCCATAATCGCCTTATTAACATGCAGGTATAGTTATCTGCGGATATATATTTTCAGTATTTATTTTCTACCCGTTACGGATTTTATCTACGAATATCTGCATGTACAGTCTGAATCAATTTGTGATGTAAGAAAAACATCTAATTGCCATGAATTATTGATGACCAAATGTCCGAATCACATTCATCTTTCAATATATGGTATACATTGCTGGAATAACCATTATTGATATTAAATCAATTTTGTACTGTAATTATTCACATTTTTTTTCACAAATTTAAATATGAGACCTTGATTGAGTGATACGGGAAAATTTGAATAAAAGAATCTGATTATTGCGATGAAGAATGTGTTGGAGAAAAGAAATCATTAAAGGGGATTACTATTGCACACTAGTATATTTGAGACATGTCTTGATCTAACTTTATCCTTCAACTGTATCCACTAACATTAAGGTATATCGATTTGTGTCAATGTTTCTATACATATACTATTAGAGTTTGAATTAAAATAACTTGCATTATCTGCGTGTGATTCCCAAAATTAAAGGGAAGGCAAATATATTATTCTATTTTTTTAACAATGTTATAACGATGAATATATGTATATAAAAAATTAATCGGATAAAAAGTTAACATGGGTCCTCATTCCGTAATTCTGGGGTTATTTACTTTATCCATCAATTATAGGTATTGTTGCATGTAATATCTTCAGATTAGGGTTGGCAAAATATCAACTTTGGATTAAAGAGGATGAATAAAGATCATTTACAAGTATAAAGAATCAAGAATTGGAGGTATCTTTTTGGACCTTTTGGTAACTCTCGTTATTAATTTAGCAGAGTTGTTGCTCCGATGACTCTGAAAGAAAGTTGATATGGATACCATAAAAAACAAACTTAAAGCGTGATAATATAATTATTTAATTAATTAATATTGGGCCGTACATTTTATTTTAAAAATGAAATTAAATATCCAGAACATAATTATCTTTCTTGTTATTTTTCATCTTGATCAAGTAATTTATTTGAATTCAAGTTCTTATTTTATTTACTTTCCGCTCGTGATCGTGAAAGGAAAATTGTACTGTTTTTTCAAACTTTGTTTCTCTGAACCACGAAATCTAGACACAAGTACAGAGCCAGGAAACAGAATTTGCATCCATTCCTCCAAGTTCTATACTAACTTAAAAGCAGAACCAAAATTGTAGCCATTAAAGAAAGACAACACAGGTAACAAGAAGCTAAGAAATAGTCTGAAAGAAACTATATATGCACACATGAACTTGCAAGGTAACTCTGATCTTGTTGTACTGAAAATAGTTTACATGATTAAACATGCATTGGGGTTGTCATCACTGAAGAGAGAAGTGAGTTTCTCGTCGTTTGGGTTTGGGAGTGCTTGTTCAGTGTTTTTCACATACCCAGATGGTGCCTTCTTGTCATAAGCCTGTGCCACGTAGGGATATGCGACCAAGTTGTACTGAATATAAGGCCAAAACTCAGCTCTTTTTCCTGTTCCTTGTACTTTCTTTAGGACCTTGTTTCTATCCACGTAACCTGTTACTGTTACCTTACTTTGTTTTCTGCTCACCTCTACCTCTTTCACACCTGGGTTCGTGTTTTCAAATTACTTCAACTTAGTTAACTCTCATCAATTCGTTTGAAAAATTGCTTGAAAATTGAAAACTACGAGAGTGAGTATAAAGAACAAAGATACCAACCTGACATGTTGGAAACAGAATTGCGAACTCTTCTTTCACAGCCATCACAGTCCATTTTCACTTTGATTTCAACTGTCTGCAACACAAAAGGGTTAGACAGGAAATTTAAAATCAGAATTTGCTTTAGACTACAACCACCATGAAACACATTCACATATATGGTTTAGGAGGTCGTGAAAACCTGCATTGGCTTGCGTTTCTTTTTTGGGGTGGAAACTGAGAAGTAGTCAGAAAGGAAATCAAGAGCACCCATTTTCTTGGTTATTTTTTAACACAAGAATGAATGGAGAACTAGAGGAGAAGAGAGAACAGGGTATTTGACAGAGAGAGAGAGATGAAGTGAAAGCAAATTAAAGAGTGAGGGAGGGAAGAGGCTTTATTTATAACAATATTTTGGGATGCCAAATTATGCATTTAAAAGGGTCTGTTTTTAATATATGCATTACTTGTGTTGTGCTAAAGTTGAATGTATAAAATAAAGTTAGATAAGGACATTTGTCTCTAATTATGTTTTGTCTTCACAAATATGTGACCAAATAGCCACTTGACTTGATGGTGAATAGACAAAATTATTGAATGCAGACAGTAAGTTATTTGATAATGACATGCCTAAAATATTTAGCTGCTATCTTTTGCTCAAAGAAACCAACATTTTTTCATCTTTGATCCTTCTTTTCATTGTTCTGCATCATTTTGTACTGGCTAACTTTTTCACAAGGATTTGACTTCAGGGTACGTGACTTCACTGTAACTTCATTTAAAACTCCTTTCTTTGAACTACCGATTCACACATATATATAAAAAAGGAAGCCAAAATTTTCAACAAAAATGTTAATTTTATCAATAATATCTTTCAATGGGGAATAAGAAATCATCGGTTTGTCCTTTTTAAAATGTGGAAGTTATCAGAAGTAATGTAAGATATCAAAACTGAAAAAATATTGCAACATCTTCTCCACTCAACCAAGTATAACTATAAAGAAAACAGCTTAATCACTGATTTCATTGGAGCCATAGAAAACATGTCCATTAATGCGATGGATGTTTTGTCCTTTATTTTTGGTGGAAATGATGGTGATGGATCATTTAATTTGAATGTCAGTGTTTCTATCTTAACAGTGGAGAACTGTAGAAAATCTATCATATCTATATATATAAAAAATTATAGTAATACATTTGTTTGGATGAAAACAGTTTCATGCTTATCTCTCTCTCTTTATATATATATATATGTGTATACTTTTTGACAAACACTTTGTTTGAAAGACTCTATATGCATGTATATATAACAGATAGTAACTTTCATAAATTAATATTTCTACCACAACTAGGTTGTGTTGCATTTTGCTTGCATGAAAGAGATGCAAAGAGAGAATAAGTTTGGTAGCTCCAGCTAGTTGAGCAACCGAGTTTTGTTGATTTTACACTCAACGCGCATAGTGAGTTGTAATATTGTGTTCAAAAGCTTGAGAAAATTGTGTGAAACTAATTTGATTTTTTGGTGTTTTTCTCCAATGTTGAAGCTTCCACATGACAGAAAATAAAGAAAAGATATAAAATTTGAGGTTTGTATCTGGCATGTGCAGTGGAGTGGTAGCTATTGATTGATGATTAGAGATTTGGAAGAGGCCGAGAAGAAGCCAAAGGAGTTTCAAATCAAAGAGTTGAAGTGTAGATGCATGGTGTTATTTACTCGATAACCTACTACCACCTGTGAGTTGTGAAAATTAATTGATGGGTCCATTTTCACACATTATTCAAACATATACATCCACATATTAATGGAAGTGAGAGAAAAAGAGAATGGCAATCATAGAATTTCTATTCTTTTTGCTCTGAGTCTCCTGGGGCCTAAATTTGCGTTTTGTTGACCTCCATTATTGTCCATGCGTCACCATCCTTATACGTACATGTTTTTCTTGTCTGGGATCTGCCATTGCTACTTCCTCTCCTAAACCCTAGACGTTTCCTTCAAATCAATCAACCAAATCTACATCAAAATTGTAGATTTATTTCTCCTCAGTTTCAATTTCATACTTAAAACCAGAGATGTTAAAATTAGTAGGAATTCGAAACCAATTCGATTTAATAAGAGTTAGGATCGGGTTAGGTTGAAATATTTTTACAAATTTCAATATGTGTTTAATTTTGACTTGATTCACTTAAAACCCGGCTCACTCGGATTGAATTAATGGTGAGCCAGGTTGGCGGCTTACCAACCCGCAAGTAAAAGGTCGCACAAATATTTATTGTTAAGTTGAGTTTTGCACTTGGATCATGTTAGGTTGTTTTTTTTAACCAACATATAAATAATTTTTATTTTTATTTGTATTTGGATTGTATTAAAGTTTATTTAGATTTTAATTAGAATTATAATATAGTTTTGATTCAAAAAATAAAAAAAAAATTGTATTTCTTTTAATTAAGTGAGCCAATTCGTTTAATCCACCAACCCGCAGTAGTGGTCGGCCGGATCAGATTGAAATTTGTTTGGCTCATTAATTAATGAATCGAGTTGGATTGATTCATTAAATGATCAACCAGTGATGAGTCGAACTGGGTCAGACCAGATTACCATTTTGACATTTTTACTCAAAATCTCCATTTTTGCAGAAATTACTATGTCCATTAAGCTCCTTCCTCGTTTTTTAAACTAGAATAGTGCAAATTTATCTTGAATTTATGCAAATGGGTAAAAGGTTTAAATTTTACAATTATGGAATCATAGGTAAGTCCTCCAAAGTCATGCGTTCATAATATAAAAACAGAAGAAAATTACGTGAAATCGTACTGATGTTACATAAAGTTATTTTATATTACATTAAAGCTGTGTCATTTTGCATAACTTTAGTAAAAAAACAAAAATAAAAAACTATTTCTAATCAAAGTTATGTTTAACTCACACAAATAAATTATTCTCATGTAATAAAATCATACAGAGTTTGACATAATTTCATTTAAAGAAGTTTAAAGTCATCGTAGTTTCACTTAATTCCTATGAAATCATGTGAGCTTTGATAGTAAAATTTAAATTTGTTATTCATTTACATAAATTCAATATAAAATTATACCATTATGGTAAAAACCTCATCCCTCTCTTCTCTGCTACCTAATTTAAGTTTCTACTAATTTTTTAGTGATATATAAGTAACTATCGTTATTAATCTTTTATGTTATTTAGACATCGGTGGGGAAGAGATATCCAAAATCATTTACTAATTTTTCTTTCCATTTGATTTCGTTAATTTATTTTGTTGATTTTATTGTATTTATTATTATTGGTATTATAGTATTAAAATATTAATAATAAAACGAGAACAAAATATAATATTAATAAAAATAATAATGTAATAATAATATTTAAACTTAATTAGGTTTTGAGTTCACAGTATATCTAAAAATTATCAATTATGTTCTACTAAATTTTGATAAATATTTTAAAACTTTTTAATTGAGTTATGTGATATTTTACTTTCATATATATAATTTCATAAAAATAGGAAAAAAAAATTCCACCGATTTTAATCTTAAAAAAAGAATTTGATGACTTTATTTTCTTCAAAACAATGAACTGGCCGTATATTTATTTTTAAAAAAAATATATCCAGTCTATATCTTGTTATTTTTCAGATCACATAATTTATTTTCTTATTTTATTTATCACTTCGCTCGTGATTGTGAAAGGAAAATTATACTGTTACATACAAATATGTTTGTTCAAACATTGTTTCTTTTCTTTTAACCAAACAGAATATCCGTCCATTCCTCTAACGCATCAGCGGCCGTTTCTCCCTGCACCTCCACCGATTCCTTCAGCACCCCTATATTTTCAAAAACTTTTAAAATAATCTTTTTATTTTGATCTGCTAGCTAATCTACACCCTTAAAAATAAAGATACTCATATCGAAATCTGATTGAGAAAATAACTTTATATATAAATATTTCGGTTCTTTAATTTTTTCTATTTATTTTTTTAAAATTAATTAATGTTTTAATTTTATTTAATTTATTTCACAACTTTATTTTTTTTTTAATATATTATATAAAAAATAAAATTAAAAATATTTATACATATAAATATGTATATAAATATTTTATTTAATTTCTGAAATATATAAATACATATTAATATATTAATATTTTATTTAATTTTGACCCGCTAACTAATCTATACCTTAAAAATAAAGATACTAATATTGAAATCCGATTGAGAAAATAACTTAACCGAATTTATATATAAATATTTCAGTACTTTTTTTTATTTTTTAAAAAATAAATAAATAAATATTTTAATTTAATTTATTTCACAACTTTATTTATTTTTTAATATATTATATAAAAATAAAAATATTTATATATATAAAAATATAAATTGATATTTTATTTAATTTCTAAAATATGTGTTAAAAAAATTAAAAAATAAAAAATAATTAAAAGTAAAAGAAAATTTTATATATATATATATTATAGGATGTCGAAATATGTATATATATTCAGGATGTTGGGTTAGATAACTTTATTAATTGGATTTTGACTTTTTTTAAGAGTATAGATTAGATAAGGGTCAAAGTTAAAAGATTATTTTAAATTTTTTTAAAATATTTAAAGATGCTGAAAAAATTGTTGGAGGTATAGAGAGTAACATCCCTCATTAGCATATTGAATTGTGAAAAGATTGAGTGCAGGCCGACCCTGTAACCCGTTTTAGCTTGAGAAAGTAAAGTTCAAAACGGGCCGCCTGTGTGGGCCGTGTCATTGTTTTTTTTTTTTTTTTTTTTTTTTTTTGTTTCGCTTCTTTCTCTCATCTCTCTCACTCACACACAACAGAGCTCGAGAGACGAGACCCACCGTTGGTCACTCACGGAGGAGACGAAATCCACGGCGGCGGCGGCTTTGCTGTGGGCGGAGAAATCCAGGTTCGTTCTGGACGACGAAACCCCCACAGAGGAGACGAAATCGACGGCGCCGAAGGCTGTTGCTCTGGACGAAGAAACCCCCACGGCTGCGACGTGTATCGTCTCGCTGTAGCTGAACCAACTATTGGCTCCCCATCGTTGGGGCATTCCACCCGCACCCACTTTCCTGTACTTCAGGTTTTTTCTTTTTTTTTTTTTTTTTATTGCATTTTATCCTCAAATTTGTTTTCCTTAGTGTAGCTGTGAATGTTTAGAAGTGTTTGGTTAATCTAGGTTTGATTTGAACTTTCAATTTGATTATTGTATTAGAATAATATCTGTTGTAGTTGTAGAGATTGAAATCTTGAATGCATGAGAATTGGACCGATTGGTTCTGATTCCTTGATTTAGTTTCCAGTTTCCAGTTTTTGTAATTTCTACTTTTGCAATTCCTTTCTCTATATGGTTTCAACTCTGCGTTTTAGTTGCAACTTCAGTGTATGTTCATTCAAATTCAGGTCCATGCTATCACAGGTCATAATATTGTTTTAAAATGTTGTTGATTGATTGTATTATTATGATAGGTCCATTCAAATTCCTCGTCTTGTTGATTGTATATTTATTTTATTATTATGCAGGCATTGGCACCATTTAGGAATCTAGTAAATGTTTTCAGGTGTGAAATTCATTCCCCGGGATCAGGTGAGTAGAGCTACTCTTATCTTAGTGTGAGTGTTATTGTTCCTATTGCCTATGTATGATCGTGTGTATTATGTATTAGGTGGATGATGAGGACTTGGATTCTGCCTCGAAAGAAAGGATAAAATCAGATAAGAGTAGGAGAAAGAACAAAAAGAAAGGGAGGAGCTCTAAGGACAGTTCTGATGACGATTTAGTTAAGATCAAGAAAGGATCTAGGAAGAAGAAGTGGTATTCGTCCGATGAAGACTCTTCTCCATATTCAAGTGAAAGTGAGAGTGATAAAGATGAAAAGAGAAAGAGTAAATCAAAAAATAAAAGGGATGATTTCCCTAATGAGATGGAAATTGCGAGAAAAGAAATGGGACTGGATTGGATGCTCAGGGCTCAAAGTAAGAAACCTGCAGTTGCGGAAACAGAAGAGAATGTGTCGGAGGTTCCTGTTGAGGAGGTATGTCTCGGTTAAATATAGTTCCCTTCTGGCTGTAAATATATTTAGATCTCCTGTTAACATACATAACTAAAAGAATGTATTAGGCAGTGACATGGTGAGCTAATGCCTCCTGAAGATAAAATGGTTTGATCATTTGGCCTTCTTCTGGAGAATTATTTTATATCATTTGTTTATTTCATTATTGATATATTTATTTTGTTAGAGATAAAAGGACTTTTTTGGGGAACAATGTTTCAATTTCTCTGTTGAAATTTCGATAGTTGAAGTGGCTGTCCATTTGTTGTGGCTTGTATTGAACATTGTCATACAGTTTGCAGCTTGTCTTCATCTTTCATTCTCGGCCAATGTATAAAAGGGCATATTTGTTTGCTTTGTTTTTCAGCCAAAGAAAGTAAATCCTAAGGAAATGAATCCATATTTGAAGGATAGTGGAAGTGGTTACCCAGAAGAAAAGGATGGAGCTAAAGTTGGTGCTGACCAACTTCTATCTTCTTCCCTTGTTGGGGATGGAGGAGCAAGTTGGAGACTCAAAGCCTTAAAGCGTTCACAAGAACAAGCAGCTCGAGAAGGACGAAACTTTAATGAGGTTATTTTGCCTTGCTTTTTGTTCATATATAAAAAGACATCTTTGTCATCCGGTAAAAAATTGCCATTTACTTATATTGATATGTGCAGGTTGTGCAAGAAAGGTGGGGTTCTCTGGGTGAGTTGACCGCATCTGTTGCATCTAATGCAGCTGCTCCTGCTCGAGCACATCTACGTGCTATAAAAAATAGACAAAAAGGGATAACTGAAGAAAATTCTCCAGATTCGGACAAGCATGGTCGAAGGGCTCCTAAAAGGGTAACTTTGATGACAAATAAAGAACTTTTATACGTTTCTTTCTTGTTCCTTTAACTTGTTTTATGTCCAATAAATATTACGGTGTTGATCACTTTTTTCTGGAATTTTGAAATTTATTATGTTGCACTTTACTTAAATCGGTTAATGAAATGCTAGCAGGACTACTTAAAGGATGTTTCTGTTCGCCACCATGAAATGAGAAAACCTAAAGTTCAAGATTCTTTGTCTTGGGGAAAGCGAAAGAGCCACCAACACATGGTAGATGAGGGTGCTGGGGTAATCTCTGCCGCAGTATCTAGTATAAATAAGTTTTCTAATGATGGAAGCTTTATGCAAAATTTCGGTAGCAAGATGAGTGATAATTCTGATGGCTCTGTTTTGGAAAGTGTTGAATTGGAAGATGTTCCGTTAGAAGCAAACACTCCTGTGGAAAGAAGTGCTGAAGTCAAGAGTGAGATGAGTGCAAATCAGTTGGCAGCGAAGGCTATGCAACTTCGTTTGAAGGGAAAGCATGAAGAAGCTGAAAAACTTATGGTAAAGCATAAAATAAGGAAATAGATGATACGACATATTGCATTTATCTTTCATTTATAGAAACACATCCTTCTAGTTTGTTGATAATTTTGATTTCATTGTCTGTATTTTTTTATTGTTTGGTGGGCAGCAAGAAGTAAAAGTTATGAACACAAAACAGGAAAATCAAGATCATTCAATTAGATCAAGAACAGATGGCAGTTCTAGCAGGTATTTGGCTGTCTTAGAATTCTGCGTATTTGTTTGTGTTCTTGTCCATTATCCCACTCACAATTTATTCATTTTTAATGTGAAAACATTATGCCCTAGTTAACATTTCTCTTGTTACAGAAAAAAACTGGGCTTCTCGTTATTTATTTTTAGTTTGCATTTCTTTATTCTTTTTATGCTTGTAATCATGTTTGATGTGTTACACTATTATTAGTGGTCTCTACAGTTTCATGCATCCTTGTAATATTTTGTTATTTATAATGCTTTTAATGGCGATTTTTTACTTGTTTAAGGAATGCTATGCAAAAGATACCTGCTACTGGGCAGAAGAAAGGAGAAGATGATGCTGATATGCATCTTGCTCACAAGATAATGCAGAACAAGAAGTTTAGTATTTCCACTCAGGCTGATGATGAATATGATTTTGAGGATGGTCCAAGCAGAAAGAGTAGAAAGAAGCAAGTAGGTGATGACAGCAAGATCCATAAAAAGACCAATAGGTTCTTGACTCAACAAGAGCGCTGCCTCTTTTGTTTAGAAAATCCAAATCGACCTATGCATCTTGTTGTTTCAATCGCAAATTTCACATATCTTATGTTGCCACAGTGGCAGCCCGTGGTTCATGGTCATTGCTGCATTTTACCAATTCAGGTGACTTCAATTTCTTATGAGTTGAAACCAGTACAAGTTATTGTACTGGTTATTGTTTATTTAAGAGTTGAAACCAGTACAAGTTATTGTTTATTTAGCACAATCCCTGCAATATGAGTGATATGCTAGTCCAAGAGAATATTCAAATGGATGATAGTGATGAGAATTTAAGTGTATTTGATACTGCTTTCTTGAACTTGAGATAGTAATTTGGTAGATTAGTATTATTGCATGAATTTGTAGTAGCATTAAGTTGCATTAATTTGACTTGAACTGAAAGTGCTCTACAGATTTTTGAGCGGCCTGGTCTTGTGCCGTAAACAACTTAGTTATTGTTTATTTTCATGGAATTTTAACCTTGTAATTCTGTCTTTTTCTTTCATCTGACAGCATGAATCAGCTACAAGAACTGTGGACGATAATGTGTGGACAGAAATTCGAAACTTTAAGAAGTGCCTAATTATGATGTTCGCCAAGCAAGAAAAGGAGGTAGTGTTTCTGGAGACAGTGATGGGATTGGCCCAGCAACGAAGGCATTGTATGGTTGAGTGCATTCCTTTACCCCAAGATATTGCCAAAGAGGCTCCTTTGTACTTTAAAAAGGTGAGTTGCCAAACATTATTGTTTTATGTATCCCTGATTACTTTTTTAATATTTTTTTAGCTTTCTATTACCCGCATTTTCAAATTTAAACTCTTCAAATTGGGTTCATGACAGGCTATTGATGAAGCTGAAGATGAGTGGAGCCAGCACAATGCCAAGAAACTTATTGATACAAGTGTAAAGGGATTGCGTAATTCAATTCCCAAGCACTTTCCATATTTCCACGTTGAATTTGGCTTAAACAAGGGTTTTGTCCATGTCATTGACGATGAAAAACAGTTTAATAGCAGTCTTGGATTGAATGTGGTAAGAGGCATGCTACAATTGGCAGAGGAGGACATGTATAGACGACGACGCTACGAGGCCGTGGAGGTACAAAAACAAGCAGTTGCAAACTTTTCCAAAGAGTGGAATCATTTTGACTGGACAAAACAACTTCATGAAACTTCTTAACAAACATCTTACAGATTAGGCCTCTTTGATTTAAGGATTTAGTTAATCTACATTGTAATCTGTCCTGGCATACAATATCTTAGTGATAGAAATGAATGTGGCGGTGTTCTGCACCCATTACCTTTCAAAAAAGGTAATAAGAATGTGAGTTATTGTTTATTTGTTGTTCATGTACTGTACATTATTTCATCAAATTTACAATTTTAGCTTGTGAAGATCCCAACCAGTATAGGGAACTCAAGATGGTATAATTATTTTAGAAGAATTATAGGTTTATTCGTATGAACTTTGCAATGATTTTACAGATTTATTTAAATTACTGTTATCATTTCCTTTACGTGGTAAAATGTTTCCTTCATAAATGTCACACTAATTTATATTCTTTTTAATTAAATAACTTAATTAAGAAATGGAATGGACTCGCAACTTACAGAAAAGAAAATTCCAAACAAGCGAATGTCGCACGAAATATAATCGGGTTCTTACAACTACAAAATTTAAATTTAAAACAGAAGGACACTGAATCTATAATCTTAACTCACCCTTTTGATTCTTTTTTAAATTTAAAATCTTTAGTCTAAAAGTAAAGGATAATAAGCATCGTTTGATATTCTTTTAACAAAGATTAAGTAAACTACTCTTTTTTACTCAGTTCTCAATACAATATTAATTATTATATTCTAATTTGTTGACACGAAAACTACATTAATATTTATATTTACAACATAGAAAATGAATTTATTAAGGGAATGACATTATCGTAATAAAATTGATTTAAGAATTAACACATTATTCGTCAATATTTAAGAAAAACATTAACTTACAATTATTAAGGATAAAAAGGTGTCACTAAGATGCCTACTTTTCAGAGACTGACATGAATAAAGATGGTAAAAAGAACACTTGGTATCAATACGGGTTTCATTTCTCCATAGACAGCAGGAATATACTTACAGTAACAACTATGAATTTGGCAAAACATCGTCCGACATGCAAAAGTTGCAAAAATAATATATATATATATAATGCTTCAGTTAACCAAGACTTCATGGAGAAAAGGAAAATCTTGCTGCAGCAGTCCCTGCTTTGTGTCAAGTTGAGATACTTGTGGCCAAATTCATCACTCTGATCTATCCAAAAACGCATGTAGCTAATTGTCATCTGGTTTCTTCAAATTCAAACAATTATCTGATGCTTGTCGAAACAGTTCTTGAACCTGATTCAATTCCTTCTCTGACATCAAGAACAGACACAGTATTAGTTAGACTCATAACTTCTCTAGATATCCTAAAGTCCAGAGCACATTACAGCTGCATTTTCAGTCAGAATTATAAGTGAATGCACATTACAGATGCAATACAAGACGCATAACAGGAATTTACACTTTCATGTGTTATACAGAGAAATCAAGATATAAAGCTCAGAGTTCAGATATAAATAGAGAATTGGACACACCTGCAGCTTCCAACTGCTTTTGAAGTTCTTGGCCTATTGCATCATTTTCAGCCTGGAAGGCAAAATGCAGAAGCAATGTAAAAGCATAAACACTGTTTGTAACAATTAGTTTACTTATTATTAAGTTGACCAGTCAATCAGATAAGAAGAATACTCAGTGAGGTGTGAGTTACACACTTGTAGTTCTGTTATCTTCTTAAGCTGTTCTTCTTCACCTGACTCGGATATTGGAAGAGCCGCAACCAATGCATCAAACTGCAGAAAAACCCATATATTTAAACCGACCAATTATGAGTGATCAAATAATGAGACAGGAGGCTCAATAAATAATGAAGTTCAGCATCAGAAAATAAGAAAAAATAAGCCCGAGTCCAATTGGATAAATTGGTTCTACGTATACATCCAATATTGCTTTACAATTTCTAAGCGTGTATTGTGCATGTTGTCCTCTAAAACAAACACACAATTGGAATACTTGATACCACATCTTGTATCTCTCTATTATCCTAAAGGACAATCCATCTGTTTTTATTCAAAGGTAACGAGAGCATTTTTCTTCGAGAAATAATACCATAGGCACCCATGCCAGTCGTAGAATATGTTTATTTAGTATGATCCATATAATATATTTCAGAAAATTTACTTCAGAAAATTAAGCTATGTCTGGAACCTTTTTCTTTAGTTAATGGAACTTATTAAGGATAGATTGAATGCACGAGAACAAGAAATTTCAACAATTAAATCAAGAAATAAAAGGAAACCCAAAAAACTAAGAACAGGACACAACACAGTATACCAATATCTATGTACATCTCTACCAAAGATACCCCTAGAAAAACCATTAGTAGGACACTACGAAGAAATTAAGTGAACTATTTTATGATCTTACATGAACTCCAGAGGCATCATTTGACAAAAAAAAAATAAAAAATCCGGCATATCTTTCCAACCATGTAAACCAAACAATCACAGATTGAGAACGCCAAAGCCTGTTAACATCTCTATCAGTGTCTAAACCTCTAAAATTAACACCGGAACTTTTGGAGCCCCTATGGAAAACCAGATGTTCACCAACAACACCAAACAACTTATACCCAAAGAAGGGAAACGGCTAAGAAGTTCAGAACTCAATCTGCACAACACAATAGTCACCAGACAATACAGTTATAGGTCTTCAAATTTGAATTAAATCACTGGCAGGCATCCAGTTTAGAACATCAGTTCAAACAAAAGATTTAACCTTTGTAGGAGCAACTGATATCCAAATCGGCCTATCAAAAACGAATGAACCATTTTTGGGACTTGGGAGATCGTGATAAAATGGAAGCAAGATTTGCAAGAAAATAAACCTGATGTGTCAAGAGACCAAACCAAACCCTCTGGTCAGGATTTTTAAGACATAGAAATAACTACAAAAGTGAAAAAGGGGCTGTAATTCAGAGAAGTCCCATGATAACGTATTTCTTAAAAACGATGAAGAATAAAACTGAATCACAGCAGAAAACAATACCAATATAGATGATAAGAATAGTTCCTCTGTTGTGTATAAAATTTGAAGGAAAGACCAGAACAGCAGAAGAACCAGAGATATATTTACATACCTGCTTGGCAGCTTTGACTAAAGTAGAACTCATGAGCTTTGGCTGTTCTGAAAAATTTGTGCCCTCCTCTGTAGGATGTGGTGGTGGTTCAGGATAATTTGGCGACAGTCGATTGGGAGGGGCATCCCTTTGCAATGTCCCAATGCTATTGAAAGCTAAATGTGCAATCAAATTAACCTGTTCTTGTAATTGGGAGATTATATCCATTGCAACTCTGTGGAGGAACTTTTACTTCCTGATATGGTACCACAAATTAGGAGCAGCAGAACACAAATTGAGGAGAAAACCTTACTTGAGCAAAAGGGTGGGAGAAGATCTTTCTCCTCCGAGACGAAACCATTCCCTCAATGCGCACACTGTGGGCTCGCTGTGGGCTGGGCTGCACATGGCCCAAACATTCCAAGTGCCTATAAAATTAAACAGAAATATTATAATTACTAACCCAAACACACCCCCAACTAGGTAATGTGCATTTTTGTTACAGGAAAATAATATAATTTTGAAAAAAGATATAACTTTAGAAGAATAATTTTAAAATATAGAGATTGAGGGTTAATTTTCATAGTATGCTTAAAAATTCGGAGTTCTGAGGTACAAATTGAGAGGTTACGAGAAAAAACAACGAAAAAAATCTCTTGCTTATCACGTTCTTTCTTTCCTTCTCAAGAACCAAACGAAACAACATCAAACCTCTGGCAAAAGAAAAATCAGCAGAAGAAGAACTTGAAATCAGCAGTAGAATTCCAAATTTTTCAATCTTTAGAATGATAAAATGTCACGGTTGTCTAATACTAGCACAGCAACTTGGTCTGTAATAAATTAAATCTTACCACCAAATAAACTTTTATTAATAACAGTGTAAATAAAATTTGTTTAATTAAATTATTATTAATATTAATCTCAAAATTTACTTCCAAAGCAGACAATATATTTCATACAGTAAAAAAAAAAAAAATGTTTTGACAAATAATTTTTATTTTTGCCATTCAAAATTTTAATTTCACCATAACACCACTGAAACACACAAAGCAACTGAAGTTAAAGAAACACACAGCAATGTCTACTTCCAAACCCATCTCCTCCTTCCGACTCACCTCTCTCCTCCGCTCCCAGAAAGACCCTTCCGTCGCCCTTCAACTCTTCCTCAACCCAAACCCTAACCACCCCTC
>Ga0214542_1004144_pt1 | contig 28967 bp, 10 predicted proteins | sample CNSS1metaG_FD_160096 | JGI IMG/M metagenome (GOLD analysis project Ga0214542, IMG submission 160096) | Root nodule microbial communities from cowpea collected in UCLA plant growth center, Los Angeles, California, USA - CNSS1 | ecosystem: Host-associated > Plants > Roots > Nodule | place: USA...
CATATTTAATAAAAAAAAAAAAAAAAAAAAAAAAAAAAAAAAAAAAAAAAAAAAAAAAAGGACCCAACCTAACAAAAACGTGTTTCAGTCTCGTTATTTTTGCTGAATTTTCCTCTACATACATTACAATACATACCAAAATCTCTATACCCACTGGAGAAGAAATTTAATTCCCAAACTATTATTTTTAAGCGTTTCAACTTCGATCTTCGGTGTGGAATTATCCACACACAGAGTACATGTATGGCATGTCTCGCGAATTAATCACATTATTCTTGGCAGCTTAATTTCTCATCCCATAACAGATCATACTCCAAACAAAACACACCAAAAAACAGTAATAACCAGCACTGCAAAAGGGTACGCAATAGAACAAACACAAAAAAAGAAAAGCAACTTAATCATATATAACTTGGTATGAGTTCTGTCACGGAACATACATAGATGAAATAAACATTTCGAAAAATCACATCCTCTTACTATGTCGGTAAAATAGAAGGTAAAAAGGAGGAGCAAGGAGCATCCTTCACATCCTGTTCCTATGCCAAAGGATCTTCAGTTGCCCAAATGATCAAACAAGTCCAAAGACCTGAAATTGTCATTGGTTGATCAAGAATTCAACAACGTTGTGTCATCATCTTCCTCGTCTTCACCGTCGTCGTTAATCTCACTCTTGTTGCATGCCTCGGTTTCTATCCGAATCAGCATCTTGAAGTTGCAGCAGAGCACAACTCGGTCAGGGAAATTTGGGTTCTGAATCGATGATTGGTGAAAGAGAAGAAGAGAAGAAGAGTTTAATAAAGTATAAAGGAGAAGGTATAGACAGAGGATCTTCCCAGCATATGCTTGGAGCATTAACTTGCTGGCCCATTCTTTTTCACATATGCTTTTAGCATCTTTTCTATCACTAATTTATTACTATATACTTATATTCTTTGATGTGGCTTCATGTAACGTAACTAAATATTTTAATTAATTTTTTCTGTTCTGATATATTTAATGAGTCTTACATTATTTAGAAGTCGAATTAAATAAAATTTAAATAATTTTATCTCTTTCTATTTTTTGAGTTATCTTTTAAAAATAAAACCGTGACAGAACTTAAATACTTCAAAACGGACAATACCTCAACATTTCTTCCTCTTAAAATAACTAAATGCTCTTGTCTTGGATTTTCCCATATGAAATTTTTATTTGTTTTTTTGTCATGTGGTTTGAGATGTGTAGTTCCTTGATTACTGAATTTTGCTTATTAATTTGTAATTTGAAAAACATAAAGATGACAGAACGAAAAAGACCAAAAGTGGGTCCTCTCCTTTTTCCTTTATAGATCAATTGATTGGTGCCTAATGGCACATGGCACACACTAGCTACATGCATTTACAAAAATTAATGCATAATCTAAAACTAATTTCAAAATTAAAATAAGCAGAACTTTATGTTAAAACTTTCGCATAGACTAACATTATGAAAAGAAAAAAAAAAACTACAATTAATTTTTGAGTTAAATATATTTTTTGTCCATCAAATTTCAGTAAATTTTGGAATTAGTCCATCTTTGAAACTTTATACCAATTTAGTCATTCATCTTTAGAATTGCATGAATTTAGTTATTTTTATCAAATTTTGTTAAGTTTATTTGATATTTTAAACGCAATTTATGATAATATTTGAGTTAACATTGAAGCGAAAGTATGTCAAACAGTGTAAACAATTCAAATATTATCATGAGATGCGTTTGAAACGTCAGATAAACTTAATAAAATTTGGTTAAAAAGACTAAATTCACGTATTTTTAAAAATGAATGACTAAATTAATTAAAAATTTTGAAGATGAACTAATTCTAAATTTCAATTAAAAATTTGTGGAAAAAAAAACATATTTATTCTTTTAATTCTTTTATAGAAACAAGTTTCAAATTTATTGAATATATCAAAAGCTAGTGACAGTGAGAAACACACCTTTTTAAGTCAATTATGAAGAATCTATTGATTTGCCCGTGGAAAGAACAAATAAAGCTCGAGTAATAGACCACACATTCATGCTTTGAATTTTGATTTGGGTTGTTTATTAGATAAAAATTATAAAAAATAAATATCTTTTATTAAAAACATAAGCGGTGTGTTGTTTATTAAAAAAATAAAAAGTTGAACGTCTATTGGAAATTTATAATAAATATGTAAAAGAGATAAATTTCTATTTTAATATTGGACGAGATGTGAGTGTTATATAATATAACATAAGAAGATAAATGAAAGAAACTCTCATTAGTAGAGAAGTATAGTTTTATATTTGTTTACTATTTGTTATTCAAAATAGATGAATATAAACTTATTTATATAATAATATACCTTGAATTTAGTTTCTTTATTACTGTTTAATAAATTTCTCTGTGAAGCATAGTTTAAAAAACTATATATTATTCTTTTAAAAAATAATGCATCTAATAAGTATACATCATATTTATTAACACTCATAACAAATTAAATTTAACATATTATATTGCTATGTGTGATGTTTAATCACCGAATTGTTTATAAACTTTACATTTTAGTTCATACGTTTGAAGAAGTAATATGCTTTTGTCTTTATAAATACTAATTTAATTATTCATTAATATTTATTATCTAATATTTATAAACGCTAAAATTAATTAAAAATAAGGTGTATAACGTATAAACCACAAATTAAAATTTCTTTGCAAATATGAATTCAATAACTTAATAATAATAGTAATATTAATTTTTGATTGCAATTTGCAATAGTTAATTTTTTCATCTATTATCTATTATAGTTATGAAAAAAAAATACTAAGTTTACTTTATTATCAATTTTATTTTATCTATTATAATATAAAAAATATACTAAGAAATTTATTTTATTATCCATTTTATTTTGTTGAGATAAGTGTCCTACAACTTAATTTTTTAATCATTTGATGTTTTTAACTTTTTATTTGTATTTATTTTGTTTTCATATGTGTATGAAAATTATTTTACATTTTCTTTATTTTTTTATTTAATTTATTTATATTTATTTTTCTTGTCACAACTACATAAAATTTATTTTACTTTTTTATCCATTTATTTTGTTTTTAAATTAATTTATCTATACTATTTTTTCATTTTTAATTTGCGTATAATTCATACAAAAAAATTTCTCCCATATGAATTTTTTTTCTTAATCAACTTAAATCATGATAGACATTCCTACAAATTATTTTAAAAATTAGTTGATTTTTAACATAAAAAATAATCTTTTATTTTAATTTGTGTCTTTAAATATATCTTGTTCAAAAATAAATAGTTCTCTTAAGAACACATTTTAACGATTATTAAAAGTTTTTTTAATGTATTTTTAATGTGTTTATTAGGTTAAAGAATGTCTTATAGTTAAATTATTAATTATTTTCTATATTGTTTTTATCCTTTTTGATATATAATTACTTAGTCATTTATAAAATTAAAATTAACAAAATATATTTAATTTTTATTTCTTCAAATAATAGTATTTAAAAAATATTATATGTTTGTTAGTAATTAATTATGAAATTAATTTTCATGAAATAATTTTGTCTTGCAAAAATTTATCAATAAAAAATTATATTTATCATTTTTATATAAAATAATAATATCAATATTTTTATTATTAAATATTCTTCTTCTTTTTAGTATGTAAAAAATAACATTAATGATATGTACATAAAACTTCGTATAAGGTTTTAAATAATTATATTTATAACGTAATAAATTAAAATATTGCATTTAATAATTCATTTCAAAAATTTAAAATATATGTGTAACAAAACAAAGTTATACTACTAAATATTGTAATTTTTGTTTTTCAATAGTTCATCTCAAAGGTTTAAAAAATATATTTGAGATAAATAAATAAAAAATTCTTAATTTTATAATATTCAAGCGTCAGATGATGTAAACAACTGAAATGCGAACGTAAAACTCATTTAACACGTAAAAAATAATTAACGTAATTTGATTAAAATGATTATATGCATTTATGTTCAAAGTTTAAAGACAAAAATGTATAATAGTTTTAGACAGAAATTTGCGTCAAAGTTTTTTTGGACTAAAAAAAAATATTTAACGCTAATCTTAGTAAGATCAAAACAAAAGGTAAGAGACCTAATTTCAATCTGTCCATACACTAATTACAGAAGTCTATCAACAATCACTAGACCAACTTGTCCATACACTAATAAGAATAGTTTAGAAAAGTACATTAGACAAGTCTAGCAATACATATTAGAAGAGTTTGTCAATGCATTAATTAAACGAGTCTATGAATACACATCAAACAAGTCTTTCCATATACTCATTAGATAAGTATAGCAAAAAATATTGCACGAGTATAGCTATACACATCATACAAGACTGTAGATATATTAATTAGAAGAGTACAACAAAAAATATTTGACGAGTCATTCCATATATTGATTAAATGAGTTTGTGAATATTTTGATTAGACAAGTTGTCGATGAATTGATCAGACCAATCTAACAATACACGTTAGACAAATCATTCATATATTCATTAGACAAGTCTAACAATATACATTAGACAAATTTTTTCATGCACAAATTTGACGAGTCTATTAACACACATTAAACGAGTATATTCATTTACTAATTAGATGAATATTGCAATATACACTAAACAAGTCTATTCATACACTAAATATACGAGTTTAGTAATACAAATTAGATGAGTATATCCATGCACTAATTAGATAAGTATTTTGTGCATTAAACATAATACAAGTCATTTAATGCATTAATTAGATGAGTATAAGAATATCACATAAGGTGAGTTTGTACATACATGGATTAAATAAGTATTGCAACACACATTATATGAGTTTATCTGCACATTAATTAAATGAGTATATCAATATACATTACACGAGTTTGTCCATACACATTAGATGAATGTAGCAATACACATTAGATGAGTGTATCCATATACTAATTAGACGAGTGTCACATTAAATGTTAGATGAATTTGTCAATGTTTTTGGTCTCTAAACTTAATTTGGAAATGGTCCTTGGTCGAAACTTTGTCGTTGTTTGATCACTACATATTGATTTTGAATGTGCAGAGATCAAACAATAACAAAATTTCAACCAGGGACCATTTACAAATTTAGGTCAAATTCTTAGGATAAAAACATATTTTTTCCATATATATATATATATATATATATATATATATTAACTTTCTAAACTCAAGAATAATTATAACATTAATTATATTCAAAATTTAATTATAAATAAAAATTTTATTATTATGGCTTAAATACTTTTTCGTCCTCATTTTCATAGTGTTTGTTGCAGATGATCCTCATTTTTACCGAATGTTTAAAATGATCATCATTTTCGCAATTCGTATTTAATTTGGTCATTTTCAATAACGTCGTTTAATTTAGTAACAGAACACTATACAGGTGACACTGTTTGTATTACGTTGCATTGGAGTGTGTTACGTGTACTGTACAGGTGGCTAAGCAACATTAACTTTTTAATTTGGGAGAAATTTTGTAATTAGGTATTTCGTATTAGTAATTAGGGCTTGATTCGTTGAAGGCAATTTCTTCGTTTTCGACTTTCTTGAGTTCGGATTTGCAGAGGAAGCAGCTAATACTTGCGATTTGTTCGGTTGATTTCAATTTTTCAGTCAATAATCATCAACGAGGTAAGTGGTTTGGTCGTGGGTTTAGGGTTTTCGAGGTTGTTGTGATGTTAAGGTTTTCGTAACACCCAGTAGCTTGGGAAAGAGTGATGTTAACAATTAAAGAACTCAATATAGATGCTTACAGATACCTTATTGCACAATATTGATGCTCAAGAAAGTTGAAGATGAAGAAATCGCCTCCAACGATGAAGAAATCGCCTCCAACGAAGTCAAGCCCTAATTGCACAATTTGAAATACCTAATTACAAAATTTCTCACAAATTGAAAAGTTAATGTTAATTAGCCACATGTACTGTACACGTAACACAAAGAGGGCCATCTGTGCTTCGTTACTGACTTAAATGACGTCATAGAACATGACCAAATTAAACACGAATTGCAAAAATGAGAATCATTTCAAACATTCGATAAAAATGAGAACCATCTACAACAAACACTACGAAAATGAGGACGAAAAAAGTATTTAAACCTACTATTATTATTATTATTATTATTATTATTATTATTATTATTTAATTCGTATGCGCGAGTTTAAATATAGTTAACTAGAAAATAAAATACAACAGAATAACACATTAGAAAAATCGAAAAAAGTTTGGAAACTTTGGTTTCAGTCCAACGTCAACTATAGAAAAAATTACAAAATAGTGAATGTTAAAATACAACGGTCGAAGAGAAAGCTTGCAAGCACCATGTATTCTCTCACTCTTCTCTTCTTATTTTCATTTTTATTTTAATAAAATGAAAAGGAGAAAAAATTAAGCACCGGTGTTTTCTCTCTAAAATTTTCATCTTTCTTCGCTTCTGAGTTTTGGACGAGATCCCTCTATCTATCTCTTTCTCTCTCCCATTCTCGATCTCACCATTTTCAGACACTCAACACCATTTTCCCAACTCTTCAAACCTATTCTTCCTTTCATTCAAAACAAAATTACAACTTGAGAGTTGATGGCTGCTCCAGCTGCAAGGGCTCGTGCCGATTATGATTATCTCATAAAGCTTCTCTTGATTGGTGACAGCGGTAAACTCTTCTTCTTATTCTTCTTCTCTTAAATTATTTTGTGGGCAAAACAAATGTTATAAAAACAAACGAAAGGGTAAAATGTGATTTCTTTATAATCATAATGATGTTTCTTTCACTGGGGGTTCCTTTTTGTCATTCCACCGTTTTTCTGTTTTTTATTTTTTTCTTTTCTATATATTCAACCTTTGTGTTTGGAGTTCGTGGCAAATGCATACATATCTATCTTTTTTCAAATGGGATTGGCGTTAAACCGTGGCAAAAATTGTTCTTTTCATGTTCTGGTTCAACCCAGCATTTTAATTTATTGTGTTATTAAGGTACAAATTTTGGGTGAAAGAGGTTGGATTGCAAATTTTATGTTGACTTGTGTGGTTATCATTTGAAATTAGCCTTCTCTTGGATCCATTAAATTTGTTTAATTGTCAAAATACCGGTTCGCCAAAATAAGCCTTCAACGGTCTAATTGCATCTGCAAGGTGTTCTTGTGTTCACGATACCTTTAATTTTCTTTATCCCAACAAAAGCTAGAGTAATCAATGTATCCGCGAAGTATTTCTATCATCCAATCACAAACTAACGTGTATGACAAGAATGACTATGTGTAATTAGAATGATCGAATACCTTAACATGATTTCTAATTGGGTTATAGTATAATGCTTCTTTCACTAGTCGTGCATATAAATTAAGTTCCAAAAATCATGGCATTTGTTGATATTTCACAAAGGATTGGAAGTATTTTAGTGGGCATTGCAGTCATCACAAGAGAATAATTGTGTAGCTTTTGTTTGAAACTATATGCAAGCTAACATCTCATGTTTTTTTTTTTTTTTTTTTTTTGGAGGTGTTGGAAAGAGTTGTCTCCTTCTGCGTTTTTCTGATGGTTCTTTCACTACTAGTTTCATCACAACTATAGGGTATGTTTTTTACAGCTCAGTAGTAAAATTATAGAATTTTGTTTGCCAGAAGATTCTCTCTCTAATATTAATAGCCCCACCTTCCTAATGTAGGATTGATTTTAAGATAAGAACCATTGAGCTTGATGGCAAACGAATCAAGCTCCAAATTTGGGACACTGCAGGGCAGGAGAGGTTTCGGACAATTACAACTGGTAAGATTTATTGTTTGTTTGTACAGGTATTATTATATTGATTTTAGTATATCCTTGTATGTGGCACTTGGAAATTCGTTGCATAGCAGTTGACATATGATTTGTGGCACTTCCTGATGTAGGTTCTAAAGGTGGTGAAAAAAGGGAAAATAGGACATATAGTGTAGAAAAAAAAAATATAAGCATGAAGAAAAATTAGAGAAAAAAAGTGAGGAAAAGAAAGGGAAGTAACCAGTGAAAAACATCATAATTCTGATTGAGTATCAGATATGATATGTTAGGCAGCTTATCTGTTATAGTTTGGAGATGATACTTCTAAATCCCTAGGATATGACAGAAAATGGATCCCGGGATGTGTATTATTTTGAACCTTAAAATGGTCCCTTGCTATATCTTTTTTATCACCACTGTTTCAACTGCATAACTGAGTAATATAACTTCCATGCATATTTTTTACTCAAGTTAATTATTGAATGTTAAAGATACCAGAGGGTAGAGCCAACGAGAGTTTGTTCAATTTACATGAGATGAATACTACAGAGATTCATTTAGGATATGTGAGTTAGGTTAGGGGAGTGAAAGGAAGGACAAATGTTTTATTTTAAATTTAGATATTTATTTAAATATACAAAAGACTAAAACTTTAAGTTCATGTTAACCTATTGCTTTGTTTCTTCCATTTAAAAATAAATAAATTTGTTAGAGATCCAAATTGATAAGAGATAAGGTCAATTCATATTATATAAGTAGAGACAAGTGTGGACAATCCTTACCTTCATTTCCTGATATAGTATCAGAGTCTATCTTATAGAGGTTGGTTGAGTAGATCATGTCACTCTATCGAACCACCCATAAATGAGATATCCTTGTCTCAGAGTGAGGGGGACAGTTTGGATATTTTAACTAGAGATAAGATCAATTTATAATATATAAGTGAAGGCAAGTGGAAGCAATCCTCACCTTACAAATAAGTTTTGTGAAGATGGATTAAACTTAAACTCACTTATAAAATTATAGAGTATTGACTAAAGATGAAAATTTTGTCTACCCTTATAAGAAACAACTTGTAAACTTCACCTTAGTATTAATTTGTCGACTACGAAGACTTTAGCTTCAGAAAAACCGTCCATTACTGTTCTTTCATTCATGCAACCTTAAATTTTTTGTATTATTCATTTTTTTATCTTTTTTATATATAAAAAAAGTACAAGTGGGAGTTTGTTTTTTGTGTTAAGTATCTTTTCCTGAATTGTTTTTGCAGCTTACTATCGAGGTGCAATGGGCATATTGTTAGTCTACGATGTTACAGATGAAGCATCATTTAGCAGTAAAGTTCTCAATTGTTATTTAAACTTGAAATTTGCAAATCTATCAATAAATCTTCAAGCTTTAAATGCTTTTGCATTTGGAATATTCATTCTGCTTCTACTTATTTCAGATATCAGGAATTGGATTCGCAATATTGAGCAACATGCTTCGGACAATGTTAACAAAATACTGGTGGGGAACAAAGCTGATATGGATGAAAGCAAAAGGGTAAGTTAACCTCGTTGGTCATGTTTGCTGAAATTCTCTTCATTTCTTGTATCTTTTACAACTTGCATGAGCAAAGTAAAGATACTTCGAACACCAATTTGATTTGAACAAGAAGGTTGTAGAGCCAAGAGAAAAAGGGCTTGGAAAAATAACCAATACTGGTATCAAATGTTCTTCCATCATTGTTATGCAAGTTAAAACAACTTATGTTTAAATTTCATCATTCATGATGTTAGAAAGAACCCTGTTACTGCAAGTGAATTTTCAACTATTTTTGCTGCGATGTGGATGTCAGAAAGGGGTTGAGTTTTTGATTTGATGCCATATGTGCATGCATGCATGTCAAACTTGAAATGTTTGTGATCAGAATATACCTTCCCTTTTCTTTTAAGGTTGTGCCTACATCCAAGGGTCAAGAACTGGCCGATGAGTATGGAATCAAATTCTTTGAAACTGTAAGTGCCGTGTACCAGAAAATGTGGAAACCCCTAAACTTCTTTGTCATTATGCTCATAAAAAAAAAATACTATTGCAGAGTGCAAAAACAAATCTAAATGTTGAGGAAGTGTTCTTCTCAATAGCAAGAGATATAAAACAAAGGTTGGTTGACACGGACTCTAAAACAGAGGTATTTGAACTTCCTTTCTCAGTACTATAATGTCTTAATAGTTCCCTCTTCCTCTCTCAAGTTCATATTTTCATTGCAGCCATCAACAATCAAAATCAACCAAGACGAATCAGGAGGAGTTGGCGAAGCTGCACAAAAATCGGCTTGCTGTGGTTGAAGTCAAATGTTACAAATTGGAGGCAACATTACTTTCCAAGAACATGGAGGAAAAATTACATGTATAATGATCATGATGCTGACTTGCACTTAAGCCTTCTCATTCTTCATAAATTTGTGTGTGATAAGTAGTGTCTGAACCTTTTAACAAGTAATCCAAAACTCCATGCATTGTGGAGATTGCATGTCCAACTCTCTGTGATGGTGGACATGAGATTCATTCAATATTGATTTTTTTTTTCCCAATGTATAGATGCAATGACTTGTGTTGGGCTGGAACATGTTTTCAAAATTTGTTCTCTGCCATCAGGCACTGCAGTGAAATATAAATTCAACCTCGTGTTAACTACTTATGAAAAGTATATAAGCCTGGTTGTTTTCAGTGAAAATAATAATCAAATATTTTAGCAGAAGTTAAATACGATTGGAAGAATTTAATTTGGTTTTTAATGTCTAACAGTTTTTAATTTGGATTTTTTTTTTTATAAATTTCACGAAAAAAATATTACACCCTTATTCAAATATAAATTTTATACACAAATGATATTCAACAGAAGGTTTATTGTTTACCAAACTAACAGCACTTCAAAAATAGTGATATATATGTACATTTGTACCACTAATACTTTATAGTACTTTCTTTGAGGTTCAAGTTTTTATTTCCACTTCGCTCAAACTAATGAAAATGTACACAATAATCTATACATTTTGACTTGTAAATAAAGTATTCAATATATAATTCAAAACATTTATTTATTCAAATTAATATATGAATCTGTATATGTAAAATATATCCTATAAAAAAGATTTATTGACATATTTTGAATATGTATTAAGTATGATATATTAGAAATTAACAGCTAATCTATTTCAAACTTTTAATGTTTCTAACTCGATTTTTATAAGTAAAAATACGTTCAAAGCAGTCCCTATCCAAATTTTTGCATATTATAAATATCCAATAAACTCTTCTTTTAGTTTCTCATAACTTGAAGTTTTATTCTACGTTGTTTAAACCTTTAATAAAAATAATATATTTCTTTCAAATAAGTGTTTATACTTAATACATATACCACAAGTCGTAATATGCAAAAATATCACTTAAATAAAGAAGGGCGCGCTAATGTTATGACAGAGAAAGCATTTTAAGAGGATTTTTTGAATTTTAATGAATTGTCGTAAGAATTTAAAATATTTTGAGAGACACTTATGAAATTATAGGATTGAAAGGAATTTTATAAAGTCTTAGAAAACATTCAACATCAAAAGTACGAGAGAAAATAATAATAATAATAATAATTATTCTGATGGTAAGATATGGATAACGATATAAATCCAATACAAAAATTTTATGTCTTAGTAACTAATCTGTTCTAACTTAATGCTCTTTGTGATATTAACTGGGATAAATTCGTAAATTTTGAAAATTAATTTGATGTCTTTTAAGATAAATTTGAGTTGTATTTTAGACTAATTTCAAGCTAGTTTAATGTTAATTTTCTCTATAAAAGATATATTTGTTCTCAACAATTATATATTAACAGCAACTTTTATATACTAAATGATATTGTGTATAACGTCACTTTGTGTTATAACGAAGAATTTTATTTCAAAATTTGTAATTATAAATTAAACACTAATGAAACTTTATATTATTTTATAATTTAACTATATATAATTTTAGATTGATATGTTGTATTATAAGTTAAGTTGACCAACTTTATTATTCTCATTTCAGGTTTTATTCGCATTCAGGATTAAATTTAAATAAACGGATTGATACAAAAAAAAGAAAATCAGATTGGATTACAACAGAGATGGAATTGGTTTCACACGGTTCCTTACTCATTTCTAAGTGAAAGTGTGTAATTGAAATGCATTGCAAAATTATAAATAAAGACATTTCATTGCAATTTACTATTTCTAATAATTTTTAATGATTTATTTACACTTTCTCTTCCACTTATCAATGATGGTTTTAGGTATAATTTACTTTTTAATCTTTTAATTTATTTTTTTACATTTAATTTAGTCTTTAATTTAAATTTAAAGAATGATAATTTAGTCTTTTAACTAAAAATGACAAAATTTTAATAGACCTGATTAAATTGATGACGCAAATATCACTCGAGTCATAACATATAAAAAAAAACGTATTAGGGTAACAAAAGAATGATTAAATATGTTTTTATCTTCGAACATAAAAAAATAGAAGTGTTTTATCTTTAAACTAAAGCATAAAAAATCTTAATTTCTCATAAATGCATTTTCAGGTTTCTCTCCCACTATATTAAACTTTGTCCCACTATATTAAACTTTGTAATTGCTTATTGCTACTACAAAATGAATTTGGTAAAGCAACAAACATAAACAAATGCTAAAACCTAGTAAAAGAAATCGAATTAAATATGTTTTTATCTCTCAAGTTTTGGTAAAATTTAGAATTAGTCTCTCATCGAAATTTTTGAACAATTTAGTCATTAATCTTTAAAAATGCGTGAATTTAGTCCTTAATCAAATTTTGTTAAATTTATCTGAAGTTTCAAACGCGTTTAATGATAATATTTGAGTTAGCATTTAAGAGAAAATGAATGAAACGGTGTAAACAATTCAATATTATCATGAAATGCGCTTGAAATGTCATATGAACTTAACAAAATCTAGTTTAAAAGATCAAATCTATACATTTTTAAAGATAAATAATTAAATTGGTCAAAAATTTTGAAGAGAAATCAATTCCAAATTTCACTAAACTTGAGAGACAAAAACATATTTAACCCAAAAAAATTACATCCAAAATGCTTCGATCACAAGAACAAATGTAAGACAGGTGTCCTTAAATTGAGGTTGAGATCATTCTCGTGCGGTGTCAAGTTCAAGTCCAACAACAAACGAATCTTTTTATTAGATTCTGGCAAATCTTGGTCACGAATAGTTGGCGGCAAAGAATCATTTGAGGAAACCCTATGCTTTCTCATATGTCCTCCCAAAGCTTGTCCAATACCAAACACAAGTCCACAAATTGAGCATCGGTGCAATTTTGGCGCCACCATCGAACACGAAAGGTTTGAAAGCATTGGTTTTAGTTTCTTGTGGCTAGCTCGGTGGCCTCCAAGGGCTTGAAACGAAAGAAATTGCTTGTTACAAGTCTTGCACTTAAACTCACCACTCTCACCAACTTTGGCTTGTAACATCATGGTTAAGAAAAAAAAAACGTTGTTAAATGAGAAAATGTTTTGTACTTTGAGGGCATTGCACAGTATATATAGTGTGTTGAAGGAAATGGACAATAGTGTGTTAATCGTGAGTGTTGGTCGAAACACGAGGTGACACGAATTTTTGTAGATTGTGACCACGTATTCATGCACTTTGTTTTTGTTTTAACTGAAACTCCTAGTCAAAGACAGGGAAAGTTATGAATCAGATGAAATAAAAAATATATATATTTCCACAGTTTTTCTATAGCATCATTTCCAAGGAAAAAAAGTATACTGTTCATATATTCAATCTTACTTTATTTGATTTACTTAATAAAAATATAAATAGATTAAGTAATTTATAATTCGAAAGTTATGAGTACATGCAAGAAAGTTGGCATTGAGAGAAAATGGGGGAAAAAAGTGGAGGAATTTATGTAAACCATTTTATGTTGTCTCTTCCCTCTGCTGATTCCAAAATTTCCACCATTTTTTTTGAACAAGGTACTATGGGTCACTTTATTTTTGTTGCTCAGTTTTACTTTTTTCACCTCTTTATTTTTCCTCCACCTCCATAATTTTAAAAATACCAAACTTGCCCCTTTCCTTTTTAATTTGAAGCACCACCTTTGTTTGTGTTTGTTTCCGATTCTCAATGGTGGAATAGGTTGCTTACAAATTGTTTGATTTGGTGATTAATCAGTTTACACATTTCAAAATAGTGAAAAAAAAAGGTGTTTATGCATATTTTAATAATTCATTACGAATATGTTTGGAAAGAGAGAGAGTAATGAGAGAGGTACATAAAGAAAATATGGGGTGTAGAAAACATAAGCTTAGATTCGTCACCATATCGTAGCGGGTTTTTGGCATGTGGATGCAGAGAGGCCCATACATTCTTCATCAACCAATCAAGCAAGGCAGTTTCTTTCTGCACCTCTTTCTGTACTCATAAAATAGACTTCTGTTTTTTTTTTTTTCTTGAGTTATACAACCTCAAAGTAAGAAATGATTCTTAGATTATACAATCTCAAAAATTAAAAATAATTTCTACCTTGAGCACTTTAAAGTTTTTTTTTTTTCTCTAAAAAACTAATTTTTGGATTATAATCTAAAAGTTCTTTTTTAACTTCTAAATTTCATAATTTAAAAGTCATTTTAACTTCTGAATTATACATTATAAAAAAAATGGAAAAAATGATTTTTTTTAATTTGAATATCCGGGAAAAAAACTTATGGAGATACAAGAAAAAACTGTTATAAAACAATTGATTTCACATTCAAGACCTGTTTTTAACCCAAGTCAAAATATTATGATTAAAAAAACAATTTTATTGAAATAAACTGCAACAAAATCTTAAACACACTAACTTTGATTGTTAATTAATTTGCAATTATGTTAACCTTGTAGTTTTGACAAGTAATTTGTAATTGACACATTTGATTTATCCAATTAATTGTGTTGATCATATAAATTTTTATTTTGATAGTTTATAATGTTTAAAATTCTTTTATGCAAAATTTTTAAAAGTATTAATTTCGGTACTCTTCTACGAAGGACAGTTTTATTATGATTTTTCTTCGTCTCCTTTTAATGATACTATTTTAATTTACTTTTATTCTTTTTTAATTAAATAATTTGTTTAAATCATTATGTTATTAAATAGTCCGTTTAAATAAAATAAGCTGATGAGAACATCTACATTTATTTTTTAGTCAAAATTTAGAAATTATTCAATAAAATGTTATTTTGTGACCATAGATTGTTTAAAACTGGAGTGAATTTAACTTTTTAAGCAACTATTTCTTCTGATTAGTTTTAATCTGTTTTAAATATAAGAATATAAAATGTTAAAAACAAATAAAATATTTTGTGTTTTTGAACAATCTACTAACTATTAAAATGAAAATTAACTTAGATGTTTAAGTTAGTAATTAGTTTTTCTATTTGAAGAGCACTAAAGGTATTTTTCTTCTATTTTTGAATCCATTACTGCATGCATCTTATAAATGGTTTGGTTAAGAACTAAAGTGTTGAAAATTAGTGAAATAAGTTGTGGGTTTTGAGAGAAGTAACTCTGTCTTGATGCCAAATAAGGAAAAAAAAAATACTAAAGTTATTATTGAAGCTAAATTGATTCATTTTTTTCAAGAAAAATTATGGTGGGACTCAATAAATCAGCATAAAATTTGACAACATTTTCTGGAGTATTTTTTACAATTTTTTTTAATAAAAGTATATATTTTTTTGTCAAACCAAACACTTTTTAGGTTGTTTTGGTTTTATCGAGTCCAAGAAATAGGAACTGTTACCATTTGATCTGTAATTTCCAACTACTAACAAAAAGTTGACATATTTTGCAGATAACAGAGCAATCATGTTCATTATCATTCAAGGAAAGTCCCTATATTGGATTGGTTGTTATATTTTCTCTGTTTTTTTCATTCACTCACAACTTGGTTTAGCAAATTGACAGCTTTGCAATCTGGTTTTTTCTGGTTATAAAAAACTATTATGTTTACAACCTTGGATACAAGATTTTGAATATAGCTATAACTAATGTTGTGTTTATATATCCATTTAGACTAAACAGAGAATTCCTCTTTCCAAAACAACAATTGGATTAGGAAGATGTAAGTGGATTAACATTTCGTTAAACTTAAATAAGTTTCAAAATTGCACTAAACGTAATTAGGGGGTAACTATGAAAAACTCTGTAATACGTGTTAATATTTACTCTTCTTTTCTTATTATTTTATGTAGTTTTTTTTTTTTTCCTTTTCATGTATAGAAACAGTTTATGCCTTGACTTGATCAAGGGTGGGTGCTGGTAATGCATCGGTGTTGTAATTAATAAAGAGATCCTTTAAAAAATATTAAAGAAAAGACAAAAAGTGTCACACACAAGTAAAAAAAAAAAGTGTGACACACGCGTGCTTTTAGAGTTGAAACAGGGAAAGCTGAAGTATGTATGGTATATACTCACATTTCGCAGCATTCGAAGTCAAAGGATTAACAGTGAAAAAGGCTGCTACAAATTTAATGGCCATGTCACTTTTATTTTATGAGCAAAGGCTGCTACATACTTAGTGTATTTGTTGCTATAATGTTTTTAGAAATATTTTTTTTATTTTTAAAATGGTTGTGAATGTTTTTGAAGGTAGTTTATTTTTCAACTTCATTCGACATATTATATGATTGGACAGCACAAAATCCAGGCATTTGGTAAGCGCCATTTATGTATGTGAATGCGTTATTTAGGAGAGGAAACTAAACTCTGATATAACTGGTCTTCAACAGCTATTGGTATAAATAATTTGACACTCGAATTATATGGACAAAACATTAGGTGCTTTCATTTTTCAAAAAGAAATGACCTGGTGAGATCTTTAACTTCAATAATGAAGTATCACAAAAAGTAAAATAAGAAAAGAGAGGCAATTATTTACCAAGAAAAGACAATTGTCACCGCCAACCAGAGACCCCATATAACGCCAGGAATGAAACCATGGCTACTCCTTACATGTACTCACTTTAGGCCAAAACCTAAACATCAAACGGGCCAAGCTCTACACCACTATACTCTTCCCTACTTCATTAGAACTCGTCCTATCTGCTTCCATATTTATACATTCTTCCAAATTAACCTCACTTCTCTAAAATTTTGTTCTCTTCTCCACTATCACCTAATACCCTACAAACCTCCATTCACAAGATTTCCTTACGTTTTATATTCATTCAAAGTATCAATTATTGGTGTGAGTCAAATCTTTTGCTCCCGTGTTGGCCACCACCGCTAGCAATATGCATGGAACTACCCTCTTCTTTCTTTGTTGGTAGTGTCTTAGATTTCCTTGGTATGCACTTTGCCCGCACCACTTCTCCTTCCTGCTCCACCATCTCTAACCGGGAACCGCTGCAAGGAACAAAGGCCACAGACAAAACCACATTATTCATAAAACCATTTGTCACTGTCATGATCATAAAGGAAGCTTTTAATCATGGCATCTACCAACATGTTGTCACATCGTTAGAAAATTTTAATCGCTTTTAAGATAGAAAAAGTTATTATGCTCTTCAATAACACACCTAATTTCCAGTACATGGTTGATTAATGATAGTATAAGCAGTAGTCAGCAATTAATCAAAACAGAGCATAATTCTTCTGTTTTGATTTCGTACTACTAGAATAGTTTTAGTTGACAAACTTGTAAGTTAATTAATGAAAAACTAATGATCAGCTCTCTGGGTGCTTAAAATTAGACCCCACATGCATGCAGAAGCTGACAAATAGAGTGACACCAAAACAAAATAAGGAGTATGAGTAATTGCATCATTAACTAAAATTTAAGTGGTGTACAATTAATTCATTGTACATACTGTGTACGAGATGGAACAGGACAGACACGCCACTGTCAAGCATCAACATCTTATGTGACTGTACAGAACCAATTAAACTAGCTACTCGTTTGTGTAAATTGAACTTTTTTCGCAAACAAATGTTAAATCATATGACACTTGGAACAATATCTTAAAAAGTTTTGAGCATGACATGACTATGACTACGTTTGCTTTCATTTTCGGGTATAAATAAGTAGGAGGAAGGGGTGCCCAGGCCACATGATGAAGAAGTAGAATGGACAACATCCGGTGACAGAGGAAGTTAAAACCCCACCTTGTTCTGACAATAATACATATGATCTACAAAAATTTGAAATCGTAAGACATGTAGTTTAATTCAGAATTTCTTAAATAACTAATAATGTTGTGTGCTTACTAAGTATTAAGATTACGTGACGCGTGCCATATAATCTAAATGCTTACCAAGTAAAATTTTAAAGAAAACTGCAGACATAAAATAACCCTGTAAACGGAAATTATAGTATTATAATGAAAAATTAAGACAAACCAACAAGAAATTGCTTCTTAATCTCTTAATCAAGATCTCAGGTTATTAAAAAATAATATTTATTATTAGGGGGAAAAGAAAAAGAAAGCCATAATGTGGTGTTTTCTAAGAGAAACGAAAAAGGTTAAAAAAAAGTTAACTTTTACAAAAGAAAATAGTTTTTGTTTTCACTTTTTACAATTCAAATTTTAAACTTTCTATTCTTCTCTATTCTCTTTTTCTCATTCTATGCAGAGAGTTAGAGCGTATGAACCCAAGAAAAACACAAATTGAAAAACATAATAAAAAAAGAGAAATCTATACAGACAGAAAATTATGTAATAAGAAATAAACAAAGAAAAATAGAATAAAATAAATAGCAACATGGGAGAAAAGTTAGGTCTCTATTATAATAATCTGACCAACACAATTGTGTAATAAAATATTTTACGTTTTCAACTCGAATAACAAAATCTGACCTACTTGTCTCGAATAACAAATTTTTTAAATGTCTTCAATCTCAAGATGCTTTCTATGTCCTAGGAGCACATTACACATGCTTAACCACAACTTTTTATTTAACCTATGAAGCAGAAACCGTATGAATGTCAATGCCCACATTCTCCAACGTTGCTAATTACAAGGCACACGCAGGGGCATGGAATTTACAAAAGTCACCTTAAAACAATGGTTATATAAATAAATATAGGAATCGAAAAATAAAAAATAAAACATGTACCCTAAACTAAACCCCAAATAATAAATAGTATTCTTCTAATAGAAATTATTAAGTATTAATCAACCAAAACTAGCAAAAACTTTGTCTGTGTAATTCAGTCAACAAGTTTACTAAAAGAGATTTGATTATTTGAAATGGAAAACGTAGCATACCTATCTGCATTGTAAGAAGAAGACCTCTTCAAAGCAGGGGTTTCCACTTTCTTGGTTTCGATCAAGCTTCCGCTAAAATATTCTTTATCTTCCAATCTTAACCTGCTCAAATCCGGAATTTCCATCGATATCCCTGTCTCCTTTCCCACGTGATTCCCTGCTTCACGGGGCATCCTGGACTTGTAGTGCCCAACCAACGAGAACCCTTGATCTTTCACTGCGTTAACCCCACACTCCTTAAAAGACACAGCGCCGCACGATAACAACTGCAACAAAACCGACGACGCTCTCATCCTCCCACTAGGACAGCTCTCCACCGTCAGATTCTCCTTCTCCGATTCCGAAGACCGCAATCCGAGCCGTCCATCTGCCTTCATCAGCGTCTCCAGCGTCTCAGGGCTCGAATCCGACGGTGGAGGCGATATCTCGTCCCTGCTTAGCTCCGTAGAATGATTATTGTTATTATCACAAGTCACGTGCGAAACCCTCTCCCCTTCCATTCCCGCGTCAATTCCATCATTCTTCTCATGAATCTCTTCCGCCTCTTCCTCCCTCGCCGCCCTCCTCCGCCTCCGCTTCTCCTCCGTCTGAGTGGCCGCGTCAGCACCGATTCTCCCAGCCGAGTCACCGAACGATTCGGATTTATAAACACGGTACTCGTTCAAATCGATAGAACTCCAGGACTGGTTCCGCCGCCTCGTGATCACCACAGGCGAACCGGACTCCTCCTCCGATTTGTTAACACTCGTAACGCCGGCGACACTGTTCTCAACAATCTCCGATCCTTTGAGAATGTAGTCCTGCCCCTGCGTCGGGTAGATGAAATCGTTCTCCGACAAATCGTGCCAAACGAAGCCGTTTTTGTAGCTCCTGAATCACCACCACACCACCGTTAATTAAACCAAATAAAACAAGAATAAAAACTAAATTTGAATTAGTTTAAAGAAAACTATAAAAAAAAAAACGGTACCGTTTGGAGGACCAAGAGTACATAGCGGGCATGGCTTTCCCTCGGAGGACGTTCAAGCGGTTGATGACGTCTTTGAGGTAAAGTCCTTGAGGTGAAGAGAGAGGAACCTCCATGAAATGAGGGTGTTCCAGTTGGCCGTTTCGGGAGAGGTAGTAGACGACGGAGACTTTTCTGGGCGTTTTGGGCTTGGGCTCGGCCCAAACCTTGGTTCTCTCTGGACTGGTTTCTCTGTCAGTCCATTTCTTCTGAAGTTGAAGCTCCGTCGTTATCCTTCCCCTGGAACTCGAACTCAGCGACATTTCTCTTCGCTGCAAAACCTCGATGGAAGGCGAGTTGTTGCAGAGTGCAGGAACAGAGAGCAATGAGAACGAAAGCGAAAGAGCGCAGCAGAGAGAAGGAGGGAAAAAAAGGACAACACAAAAGCAGCGTTAGAATTTTAATTTTGAAGAGGATGGGAAAATTGCGTGGGTTTTTAAGAGGGAGGGAGAGAGAGAATTCAAAATGTGGATGCGAAAGACAACAGCTACCAAACAAGGAATGGCTGTTTGGGATTCAGTACTGCCAGACCTGTGACCGTGACAGTAGAATTCTCTTTAGTTTATTGCTTCAACGCGCAGAAAAAAGCAGAACGCCGTCGTAACGGCTTTTTGTTTGTTCCTTCCCTCTTTTTACTGCCACCAACTCCAAATTAATTACAATTTTAGAAATCGAGTAGTTTAAATATTTTTTGAGTCACTTTTCAAGGATAAATTGTAATGAAATTTTACATTTTATCATTGCAGAAATTATAATTTACACCTTCCTTCCATATGCATCCTCTTTGTCGTTTTACCAAACTCTGACCCAAGTAAATTTACGGAATATCTATTTCACAGCAGGTAATAGAAGCCAAAAGATACGAAAATTCAGACGATTCAACTTTTATCTGAAAATTCAAAATTCCGACTTCAACTCTTTGCATTGAATGCTTGAGTTGAATGATGTTTGTACTGCCACTCTTCTATTATTATCATTATTATTACACACTATATCTTGCATGCAGGTTTTGTTGTCAATAAAAAGATCAACTTTTTGTGGTCCCAAACCTTTTATAAAAAACCATAGGCAAAAGTCTACGTTCATTTACTCTTTCTTCTTATTCTTTTCCACGAATTTTCAACAACTTTTCATTTGAAAAATTCAAATGTTTTTAGGTTGACCGCCGAGACACGTACACTATATGTTCACCTAACTTTGACTCCATGGAGTAATGATGTCGCGGTTCTCCCACGGCATCATTGGGGTTTACTCAAACCTAGAAAATTTTGGGATTAATTAATTTAGGGTTTGCAAGAGTGGGTCCCATACCAGGTGGCGTTTATTTATGGGATGAATGCGATCGTTGACCATGTCCCCAGATTCCCAATGCGATCTCTCCAATCTCCAACATTGGACAATTCAATGTTGTGATTTAAGTATAAGAAAATGCGAAGACCCCACGGTGGTGGTGGTGGTGGTTCATTTGGGAGGAAGACAAGAGTGTGAATTTGATGAACAGAAGAGTGTGTGAATAAATGGGAATTGGTCGGTTGGTCCAATATATCGGCACAAGCGTCCAATGGTGTGAACATAGTGATTGAAGAGCACATGCATTTGCTCTTGGATGAGGGTTTCAAAGTCCATAGCCATAACCCAGTATTGGCCCCATTCTCATATGGTTTTACACTGCCACAACTATATATAACATCTTTTGATTATCTTAGAATAATGAACCTAAATGGCTACCGCATGTGGTCGCAGTTATAGTATCGCAGATATGCTATGGATTTTCGTGTTATAAAAATGGTGATGTTGCGGTGACGATTGTGGCTTGTCATTTAAATAATAATTGGACAAGAAGGATATAGTGAGAGAACATGGATGGAGATCACGTGAATTGCACATGCCATGATGAATGATTTGGGTAGAGAGAAGAGAATGAGTGTGATGGAAATCGAAAGAAGCTGAGACAATTGTTTCGAAAAAAGGAGAATTGGGTGATGATGAGAATGACTTTTCGAGGTTCTCAGATACTCAACAATCTAATTTTTGTGATAAAGTATTGGTGTATATGTTGGTCCATTCGTTGCAATATAAGAACTGTTTTTTATTTTTTTTTATTTTATTTTAAGACAATGTAACTTGTTTAACATATCAATTATAAGGTCTATTATTTAAGAATGTTTATAATCGTTTAGAGAAAAAGACAAGATTATGCAGTGTGTATGTGAGGATTTTATTGGTATATAAATAATAATGTTTTGGGAAAAAAAATGGACTTCATCGGTTGGTGAGATAAAATGTAGGCGAATAATATTTTATAGAATATAATAAACGTATTTTACACGATGGTGTTTTTAAAAGAGAGTCAACATACTTAAAAGGGTGTTTTTTATTTTAAAAAAAGAGTTTGTATGAAATTCGTTATTTTATATTACAATAGATCATGTCGTATGAGATCTACCAAAAAAAAATCATGTGAAGAGAGAGAGAACATTTCTCTATATTTTTGTCGAGAATTTAATATTCTATTAGACTTTTGAATGTTTTTTTTTTCTCAGAAACAAATGCTAAAGTAATTGGATCAAAGCTTACTCACACTTTGGGCTGCTTAAAACAAAATATGGAAAGTTTCTTCCTGCACCTCCGAATGTTGATCCTGCATCCTATATAAAATACTTCTCATTTTATCTTTTTTTTATTTATTGTGCAATTCAAAAGCAAAAAAATATCTTTGAATTATATAGCCTGAAAGTCAAAAATAACTTCCAGAAGATAGAGAGGATTAAGAATAAAAATATAAAAGTTATTTAACCTTTATATTGTATAATCTGAAAAAATAACTTTCAACTTCTAGATTCACCATTTGAAGGCCTTTTTAGAGAAAATAATTACCTTAACATTGTATAATTGAATGGGATAAAATGAGATTTTTCTTTACATGGATTGTAGAAAAAAAATGTATGAAGATAAAAAAAAGAAGAAAAAAAGCTGAACGTACTATGCCCAGTGGCCCATGTTCTCGTCCAAGTATGTCTCATAATACTTCATTTTCATCTTTATAACAAAACAAAAATTCTTAAAATGTGATAAAAATTAAAGATCAAGTAAACTAAAAGTGATAAGTTTTTATATTATATATTAAATGAAGAACTTATGTGATTGAACACTTAAAATTGAGAAACAAATAATTTTATAAGAAAAAAATAATAAATAAAGATATTTAAAAGGAGTAAAAATATTCAAAATGTAAGACATCAAAACTATTTCATTTACAATAATTGATAATAAATAATTTGAATAGCACAATAAGAGAAAAAAATACCTTAAAGATGTAAAAAAGTTTTATGAATATACAAGTCAAACAATTAGAAGAGAGAAAAAGTGTGCACTAAAAAAAAGATGGGTTCATTTTTCACCTTTAGTATTTTATACAGTAAATTAAAAATGCAGAAAAACTAATTAAAATTCAAAATAAATTTTAAATAAGTAATTTATTTACATGAAATAATAATTGTAGTGATAAATTAAGTTACACCCAAGAATAATGTAATTACATTGATTTGGAATATCTTCATTTTGTTAGTGGCTTCAATACTAAACAAACAAAAAAATATAATAAGAGTGAAAAATAATATTATTTTTTTTAAAGAAAATAAAGTGACATATTCGTCAAAATTTAAAAGCATTTAAGTCTTATTTTAATTTTATCTTGTTTAAGTAAAATTTGGAGAGAAAATAGTTTTGTTTCTTTTCCAATACAATTAGAATGGTTTAGGGAAGGTGGATTATAAATTTTAGACTTTAACTACAAAATATCAATTATTAGTGATAAATCCAACTTTTTTTAAAAAAAAAAATATATATATATATATATATATATATATATATATATATATATATATATATATATATTCAGTCATGACTGATTTTTTTTAAAGGTGCATCACTAACTAATACTGTATATCAGATGCACATTTGTAAAGTAAATAGGAAAGAGATTATACATTTAAAATAAAAATTCACTACTTTTTTTTTGAGGCTCCAATGAATAGGAATAGCATAAGAAACGATTTTGTTACGCTCTCGGATTGTATAAATTTTTTGTTTGTAAAAAGTGAAAGAAAAAAAAGAGAGTAATAAATGTAAAGAGCAACGTAATTAAAAGTAAAAGTAAAAATAAAATATATGTAAAGATTGTGATATAGAAAAATAGTATTTAAAGTAAAGAAAGAATTAAAAATTTGGATGTTATTTGCTATGGAAGTGGAAGCATTGTTGTGTCATTGTGGTGGAATTGTAAAGAATAATGATTTGAATGACTTTTTGTTGCTTTAAAAATCTAAGAAGATGAAATCTGCTTTTGCGTTTGTGGGCCGAGTGGAAGTGCTTCTCAGGTATAAATCACTACAAATTGGGCCCATAAAACCTACCAATAATCTGCTTCTCTATTCTTCTCATCCAAGAAATAACTAATATCAATGTTCAACCATTCATCAAAATTGGATCATTATCCCTTCTTATTACCCATTCATCCAAAAAAAAATATAATGAAAAATGAAGAGAAATAAGAAGAAAACTTGTAAAAGTTAATGAATGATAAAAAATATGATTCATAACTAAAAAAATAACTGAAATAAATTATTAAAATTTAAATAAAAAAAATATATTTTTATTATTTTAATTATGTTAATATTTTATGTTTTTCACACACTCCTCTTGCTTTCTTCAAGCACATCCGAAGAGATAATTATATATATCTTTTATTTTTTTTGCATCGCAACTTTGAAGAATGTGGTTTCCACACATTTTTTCTTGACTATGTTTCTCATCTTTGGAAACAAATACATGCTTAGAGTTTTATTCTTGATTTTTTTCTTTTTAAATTGTTAGAAATTAAAGTATAAGTATGAGTTACGTATCAAATGAAAATGAGAGTTAAATTAGAAAAAAAACTTGTAGATTTATTCTAAAATTTTAAATTTAAAATACTATCAATTTCTTATATGAAAATATCAAAGTTAAAAAATATGCAACATATATAAAGAAATATTGTGTTTTATTATGTATTATTAAGTGATATATGAATCATTTATATACACCAGTCCAATACTTAATTCTCAAGAAAATACATCGGTATCTTCTATAATTAAGTTAAGAAATATTTCATCTATTATTCTATCATAATATTATCTATGAATGCAAAATCATTCAATTAATGACACTACATACATCATCATCGATAAACTTACTAATGATGTTTGATTTTTTGCATTGTGAAAAGTTGGCATGCATTGTAGTATATTTTTAAAATATGAATTGGTTCCCCTTTAAACTATTAAGATTTGATTTGTTTTTTGGGTGATTAATTTAGGTAGATACCTCATATATGTGCATGATAAGTTGCGTGCGCTATCCACTAATTAAGAAGAATAGAATATGTTTATTTTTATGCGTTTGTGGTTTCCACTATAAGATCACCATTTGGCAACAAAGAAGCAACAAATTGACATGAGCTTTATCTTCAAATGCATCGCTGACGTTTATTTTCCTTCTTCACTCAACCAATCAATTCCATCAACTTGAAAATCAATAGAATATTACTACTGATTCAATAAGCACGTTGTGTTGTTAAATAATTGAAACACGTTACTTCATCCATTGCAACCAAGTTCATCACGACAACAACAACTAATCATGAACATTCATTAATTTCTCTTTTGTGTCTCTCTACACATACACGCAAACGATGCCTTATTCGAATATGACCTTACGAACAACAAAACTATCAAACTTAATCATAATTGTACTCTATGGCCTATCATCATTCCTAGCCAGACCATTGGTTAAGCGGTCCAAAGATAAGCGGCCGAAGGCCATCCGCTACAGGCGGATGATCCCTTGAGTTGTTGATGTGTCAATATCTCTGGAGTGATTTAAGGGAGCTCGTGACCGAATGGTCACGCCGATCATTCCAATTGAACTTTGTTGCCATAACAGAGTCATCTTTACAAGACGCACGACCCTCCGGTCGGCGGCTTCACCAAAACTAAATCAGTAAGTTAGAAGTGAATTAAAGTAATACAAGTCAATAATCAAGTTTAGAAAGCAATTGAACCATGATTAATAAAACCCTAATCACAGACCCATGTCAAAAACTATAAATTACAACATTAATTGCACTTACCCGAACGAACTTGAACTGACTTAAGCATCAGAGCCTTATGTACCCCCAATCGTTTGGACAACTACTAAACGGATGGAAGTGAGAAGAAATCGAACGGGAGAAAGAACGAGAGATCGAACGGAGGAAAGTTGTACAAAAAGACTTAAGGACAATTTGAGTGTTGAAGATAGCTGCTTGATCCCTATACCTGAAACAATAATCATGATGAGAGAAAAAAGTGAAATAAGACTTAAAATAATATGATATAGTAGTAAAAGATGAATCTTTTAATTCTAACTTAATAATCTTAAACCATTAGAGTGAAAATTATATCTATATTTATTTACTATAAATTCATTTTATGTCTGATTAACGTAGAATGTCAAATATATAAAACAGATATTATATAGAACTGGTGAACAACCTTTCCTTGGCACAGTGTAGTGTGTTATAAATCACTAATTTCATTGTATGTATTTTGAATACTTATGCAAAATACTTTGATATCTTGTTAAATTAACATATGGCATTGATGATATTGATGATGATAGAGTTTTAAATGTAAGAAGTTATGAAAGAAAAATTGGATCTATGCATATCACATTAGTGAAAAAGTCACAATAAATTTAATAAGTTCTTGCATGACAAAATAGAAAAATCTATTAAAAATATGTGTTGTTATTGATATATTTATGTTTGTTTCAATTAGAGATGCCATAAACTTTGAGAGATTAGATAACTTTTACATTTATAGGATTGTCATGAGTTATATACTTTATAATCATTAGTATTTAATATATATATATATATATATATATATATATATATATATATATATATATATATATATATATAGATATATATATATATATATATTATAAATTTGTAAAAAAAATAGACCATTAATAGAGACATATTTCTTTTATGCTATTTTTATGATATTAAAACTTGGAATCTTACTTTAAGTTACCTTTATCATTATACTCTGATCAGAATAATTTTGTATAGTTCAACTAATGCTTAAGCACAAGTGAAAGTTGAAAAATCTTTTATAAACAAACAAATACCTCTTAAGTGGTACAATTAGGCCTATTGCATTTATTTTTTATTTCGCTCTTCTTATCATATCATATATTATATAAATCTTTCAATTTTTTTTTCTCTGGAAATATATTACGTTTTGATGTACCTTTTTAATATCAATATCATGAATAATTTTTCGATTTGTTATGAATTAAAGAATCAATTTTGTAAATCACTGATTACTAAGTCATTTTAAGTAATTACTACTGCTTAGAATAGTTGGACTTTGGATTGAAGTTTACACGATAGCTTTTTATTTTCAAAGTAAAAACACTTGAATTTGATGTTGAATATTTTAATTTATAACCCCTTTTTTTGTTTACACTGGCCTAGAATTTGTCTAAAACAACACAAGATATTAGTCAGATAATTTTTATTTTATATATATATATATATATTTTTTTTTTTTCAATTATATATTATGATAAGTTTAATATTTGTTAGCTGAGTGCTAAAAAAAATTATATTATTCTAATAACAATCATTTTACTTTAATAACAAATTATGAAATAAAATGAACCGATGAAAACTATTTAATTATATATGTAAAAAAAATAACTTTAATTTATACTTGTAAAAAAAAAACAAAACAAAAGGGAAGTCAAAAGTTAGCATTTGTTGAAGAAAATTATAAAGGATTGAGATAGCAGTGAATGATAGATTTCTTGCACACTGTTCTTTCTTGGTCATCTGAATTAACTTCTACTTCTTTTGTGTACTTTTATTTTATAAAACTATACAGTTTCCCTTTTTTCTTTTCAATAGTTTATCATAGGATTACAAATTCACAATTTATAAAGATAAATTTTTTTATTAAATATTCTTTTTAAAAAGAGACTAAATATATATTTTGATCTTGAAATTATTGTTAAAAATTATATAACATATATAGACTATAACATGACATTTATGTAATGTTTATTGAAAAAAATATTTTACATTGTTTACATAAAATACAGCTAAATGAGTATATTTTAATTTAAAACTTTAACTAAAGAAAAATAATATCAGATATATATTTGTTAATTTAATCGAAAAGGGACACGTGGGACCCTTTCATTATCTTGAAATTAAAAGGGTCAAAAGGCCTTGAGAGAGAGAAAGAAGAGGATATAAGGAAGTGGTGTACCCACAAATTGGTGGCATCCACCTCACTACCCAATCTTTTTTCTGGCTATTCTCTCACTCTATTTCTCCACAAACAAACAAACAAACTTCTCTAAAGTAATATCATGTTACCATTTTTGCAATATTATTAAAATGGAATTTAATTCAAATTTGGAGAAAATAAGTTATGCTATATATGGTGGTGTAAATTTGTTGATCCTCACCACTTAAAGAAAACACCAATAATCATCAATGATTGAATAGTAATAGTTATCAATGATATAAACACTATATTCATTAAATTCTAAAGTCTAGATTAGTCTTATACACATTATATATATCAGTATAAATAAACTGTAGTATATTATAAAACATATATACCTCAATTTAAATTTAAAATTTTATTATTCAATTATAAAATCAATATATATATATATATATATATATATATATATATATATATATATCTATCTATTTATATATT
>Ga0214542_1004147_pt1 | contig 28951 bp, 10 predicted proteins | sample CNSS1metaG_FD_160096 | JGI IMG/M metagenome (GOLD analysis project Ga0214542, IMG submission 160096) | Root nodule microbial communities from cowpea collected in UCLA plant growth center, Los Angeles, California, USA - CNSS1 | ecosystem: Host-associated > Plants > Roots > Nodule | place: USA...
AGTTCAGCCCACGTGGAATATTGAACATTTTCCATTTCAAGAATAATGGAAACATGATTCTTGATGTTTGATACAGCAAGAGCAGGATGAAAGGAGGATTTGTTGGAAGCCATGAAGATAGAGAAAAAAAGAAGGAGGGAAAAATGTGGGCAAGGAAAAAAAAAACAAAGCTAGGGCCTGCGGAAGGAAGAGGATGAAGAACCCTAATCTGATACCATATTAGAATTAAGAATGTTTTCCTCCCCCTTTTCTCATTCATTTGGTCAGAATATATACAATGTAAATGCCTTTACGTTAGGCTACAAACTAGGAAACAATATACTAAACATATGCCATAACAGAAGGCAATCAAATATATGCTATAACAGAAGGCTATGAAATAGGAAACTATTTATCTTGTTTCAGTAATATTTTTAACAATATTTATATACAATAAATTAACGAAAACAACTCGTTATTCCTTCTGATACAAACGAAGATGAGAAAATTGAAGTTTAGATTACAAAAGAACTTTTCATTTGATCCAATTATCATAATTTAATCATATTCATAACATGACAGAGATGATACAATCTTTATACTCAAACGATGATCCACTACTTGAGTGATAAAAACTCATTACTTAAGCAACTCTTTCTTGAGTGCTTGAACAATGATCTTACATTAGATTATAAATATGTATGTGCTAAATTTAGTAGTTAGAATATAATTGCTTTTTACCAAAGAGAAAAGTATAAATAAGTTTAAAATTTTAAAATTTTGAAAAAAAAATTAAAAAATATGGAAAAAATAATTTTCTGTTTTATAACTTCAAAATATAAGTATTATATAATTATGCCTTTGTTAAATTTAGTTGTTAGAGTACAATTGTTTTTTACTTACTCAAATTTTTTACTTTAATTCTGATATGTTATTGTTAGATGGACCATTTAGTTTTAAATTAAAAACTATGGTTGATAATGATCATATGATTATTTGTATTAAAGAGCACAATAATCTGAAAAATACTATAATATAGAAAATTAAAAGGCTAACATTTTAGAAACAGTTGAAATAGTCTATGCTATGAAAATCATTCTTTAACAAATAGTTTAACAAGTTTTGTAACTAAAACAATTAACGTACTAAACATAATCATAATTTTAATATTTTGTTTTTAAATTTGGTGTAATCTTTACAAATGATCATACCAGTTTAAAGAACTTTTAAGTTTGATCATCCGTATATAAGTATAACTAAACAGTTATTTATTTATTTTCATATAATTTAACTTGGTTAAAAAGTTTACAAAATATTTAATATATTTCTTCGAATGATAAATTGATGTATAAAATAATAGACATATTAATTAAATAATTTTGTTAAAATTTCATTTATATTTAAAATAATGAAATTAAAAAAGTTTGCCACTGTGTGATAATTATAATACGACATTATCAATGATATTAGAAGACTTATAAAATAGTCAATTATATCTAAGAGAAGTCTTCTCACACGGCTATTAATTAAAAATTATTGAAACTTTTAAAGTTACAAGTTAAAATTATTATATAAAAAGTGAAACACAGTAATATTTTACCATTATTAATAAATTTATACTCATAAAAAAAATAAAAGTATGTTGTTATTTTGTTTGGTTCCTCACATAATGAGTCACATTAATGAAAAAATGTTTTAAAAAGTACATTAATATAAAAAAAAAAAAAATATATATATATATATATATATATATAGAGAGAGAGAGAGAGAGAATTTTTATTCCCTGATCACCAAAACCTTATCAGCAGTATAGTTAGGTTACTTTTATTAAAAAGATATTTTGAAACTATCCTCCTTAAGATATAAATTTTGTTTTTTCTCAGATAAAAATCTAACTACTTAAAAAACTATCTCTGATCATATTATATTTATTAACTTCATGAAAAAAACTTTCTTTTTAAACTTTTATTCAAATTAAAAAATATTTTTCATTTCCTATACCGACAAACAACTCTCTGAAAATATATATATATATATATATATATATATATATATATAACAATATATAAAGGGATTTTTCTTTTTTTTTTCATATTTCAAAATACCAAGTTTACCCTTTAAATATAATAATTTATTAAATTTTTAAAAATTGACCATTACTTTTACATGTTTTTTATAAAATTGGTTATCTCTGCTTCTTCTCTTCTTCTTTATTTATCAATGGTTATTTTTTCATCTATTCTGATATACTTCACTTTATTTTTAATAAATATAATTTTAATTTATATATTAACTTAATAACATTTTAGTTTAAAAAATGCATATAGTGCATGTGTTTACGCTGGTATATATATATATATATATATATTAATTTTACATTAGCTTGTATTGTTTTTAAATAGGAGGATTGACCCATTGTTTGTATATATAAAAAATTAATTTTTATATAAAATTAGTGAGAATCTAACATGTAATATAAATTATACGAGTATACTTTAATCTCTTATATACTATTAATTAATTGATTGATTTTCATCGATTCCTGTCCCTTCTAAATATTCTTCTGAATTGTTGGCAAGCTTTACGCAGAGAATGTTAGGCCTTAATTGAGTGATTGAGATTTGCATAACCGTAGTTTATTCACTTATCCTAACAATATAAACAATATATATATATTAAATAGTAAAATGAATCTCTTTCTTATAGTTTAATATTTTAGTACAAATCAGTATGCAATCTTCCTCGAGTCATAGGCATATAATATAAACATGATTTCATAATTTTATGAAGAAGTATTTGGATAAACAATACAAATTGAGTTCGAGCACCCTTTTCTCTTTACAAAATTTACTGTTTCATCTTTCAAGTATATAGATTATATATTGTACATTAAACTATTTTACTTTAAATAAACAACGAGAAAAAATATAATAGAATGGTAATATTTTCAAATTTTATCTAGGCAGAACGACATTCATAAAATCTGAAAGTGAAAGCTTTATTAAAAGTTCGATATATTATCCTGCAAATAATTTATTATTATTTCACATATGTAATTTTGAAAACATTGTATATCTTAATTTAGATGGAACTTATATGAAAACTTGATATCATATGACTTTATAAATAAGTAGAGAAAAAAGTAATTTGATTTAAAATTTAGTATTACTGATTATTTCAAATTTTATATTTAAAAAAATCTCTTTAGATTGACATTACTGATAATATTTTTGTAAAACAATATTTTTATTCTAAGAGAAAATAGTTATTTAATTATTTTGGTTTTGGTATTTTTAAAAAGTTGTATGACGTGATTTCATTTGAATATACATTTTAAATAAACAAAGGATAGAAAGCCTATTAATAAAACATTTTATCTTTGTATAACTTCTTTTTTTAAGTTTCTTCAGGTTTAAAAAAGAACTATTATTTTATTGTCAAATTACATCTTTAAAGAGAGTGGGGCACTAACGACCTTCTACACCCAAAATTTGTTTATTTAATTTTTCATATATATATATATATATATATTAGAATTATATTTAAATATTATTTATATTAATTTTTTCAGTTTTTTTAAATCTTATCCATAGGCATTTATTTTATTTTTCTCTTTGGTATTTCTATCTCTTTGTCACAACAATTTTATTTTCTATCTCGATTTTAATCCTCGGTCTCTCTATCTTTTTTAAATAAAATTTCACCATTGTGAAATTAAAGAGTTAAAAAATATTTTAAACCAGTTAATTTATACTTCTGAATAAGTTCATTTTTTACGGTTTTTTTGAGCAATATGTTTTCTTTTGTATATGATAAACTTGTTTACTATTGGATGGTGATAAACTTACTTTTCTATAAATAGCTTAGATGTGATAAATTTATATTAGAAAAATTATGATAAAGAGTGAAAGAATATTTGTTTCAAAAGAAATGTTTGTGACAAATATGGAAAAAATTAATCTATGTCAATTAAAATTGAGAAATTGTATGAGAACCAAAAAATTAAAGACAATGAAAAAAAACTCTATAAAGTTATATATATAATGAATTTAAAAAATAATAATTTGGCACCCTTTAATTTTTTGTTTAAGTTTTGCCACCGAATACCGTATTGATAAGTGTCTAGAATATGTAAAATTTTCATATAAATTTGACACTTATCATGCTTTAATTGGTTATATTTTGTAAGTAAATAACTCGTTTTAGCTTATACTTACAAAATGATGTACTAAAAAGAAGAAAATTAAGAAATTGATGAATTTTTTATGCTTTTGCAACAATTTCTTGAAGTATTAAAAATAATGTGATCAGTGACATATCTTCGGCCAATATTCTGGGGTGCCAAAATTTTGGTTCAATTACCCTTTGGTATAATTTTACTATAATTAATTTTCATTTATAATGAATAAGTTTAAAAAAATAATCAAATAAAAAAATAGTTAAATTAAGCAAATGATCACTTAAAAGATAATATTAATGAAATAATTAATTTTATTTAAAAAATATTAAAAAGGTAAAATTCAAAAATAGGAGTGAAAAAAAAAACTTTTCCTTATATATAGATATAGATGTGTAAAAGATTTCTAGAATATCAAATACATAAAATATATTAAAAATATTTAATTTTTAAAAATACATTTAAAATTATATATTAAATCATGTAAATATTAAAAAAAAAATTGGACTGGATGCGCTGAACCCCAAAATTCACGGTTGAGCTCCAGTAAAATGGTTAAGAAATGACCCAAAATATGACTTTTGGAGCTAAGTCACAACAAAATGGTGTGCTTAGCCTTTAGGCCTTGCATGACGGAGCCACGAGAGATGTGCATGTGCTCAACACTTAAGGCGGTGCATGACTGAGCCACGGGAAAATATGCTCAACACTTAAGGCGGTGCATGATTGAGCCACAACAGAATGTGTTTAGCACTTAAGACAGTGCATGATTGAGCGTCACCAAAAGTTTGGCCGAACATCGCCCAAAAATTTCTATAAATAAAGACCTTAGAATCATTGAGTGGAGACTAAAAATATTGTAGTTGGATAAAATAAAATAGTGTATGTGAGACACAAGGGAGATGCTCTTAGTGTAGATCTTATGTGTAGATTCTGTTGGGATTGCATTGTAATATTTTATGAATAGTTGAAATCTTTCATGATCAGGTTTGATGTTTTTTTCAAGAACCACAAATTGACACGTGACAAAACCTTAATTTGACATGTGTCAATTATTTTTTTAAGAGAAAAAATAAGTTAAAAAAATAATAAAAATAAATCACGAGTTGACATGTATCACACAGTTGACTCATAATGTCCCAACGTAAATAACCAAGAACAAATTTTTAAAAATAAGATATAATTGAAACTACTTAAAATCTAAAAGATCCAATTGAAATTTCTGAAAGAAATGAAAACTTTGAAGATAACATCTTTATTTAATTAAACCATTTCTATTAATGTCATCATTAAAGTTATAATAATAATGATAATAAATAAGTATTTATTTCCAATGTAGAATTTTAATTAATGTGTATATTACAAACTTATTAATTTTAATAATTATTTTAAAAATATTTTGAATGACTTTTGTTAACGTTGCAAGAAAACTAAGCATATGTTAGTAAAATAAAGAATGGCTGTTGTAGTAATTTTTATATTTAATTGTTTTTTATTTCTAAAATTTGGAGTGAATTTGTGATTTTTTTTATTTAACTATAAGAAATTAAAATCCTTTTGAACACGCGGACATGGTTGAGGATATGAACTTATAAAAATTTAATTATTACATTATTTATTAATGAAATAATTGGTAAAATTAGTATTCATAAATTAAATAATCAAATCATTGTAATTTAATAAATTAGTATTTGCAAACTTTAAATATAAAAACTTTAATAAATTTTTATTTCAAGATTATAAATCAAATAATTAAAAAAATTAATTAATTTAATTTTTAAATAATAAATTCCAAAAATATTGATAATAATCAAGGAAGAAAATATAGGGAGAGTTGTTACCTTCTTAATTCCAAAATAACATTGTTATTATGTAATGAAAGTGATGAAAATTTATGACACTTTTATCATTGGACATGTATACATTTGTAAGAGCCATGTCATTAGTCATCTAACTAAGTATATTGTATTTTTATAATTTTGAGCATTAAATGTAAATATGTACTTTTTATTTAAGAAATTAAAAGGATTTATTTTAAATTGTTTCTTAAAAAAAAAAATTGTTTATCGTGGTCGTATTCCACGTTGTCAGGAATCACACTGTAACATTTAACTTTTCTTTTAATCAGAACAATACAAATCTCCATGCTTTTATAAATCCAACCAATTTCCCTCTTCATTGCATTCAGTCGCTTCTCTTCTCTATCTGTATAAGCTATTGAGTTTCTCCAAAACACATTCTCTTCTGCATTTCCAATACTCTGATTCTTGGTTTCCAATTGTTCCATCTCCTTGATGGCCAACGTTACCTCCTCAGGTTTCTAGTCTTTCCTCTCTCACGCATTTTCTTTTCTTGTCTTTTCTTTTATGGGATGTTCTGTTTTAACTTTTCATTACCTGTTATCGTTGTTCAGCCGAGGGCGTTGTTTGTTGTGTGCGTTGAAACTGCGTTTTTGAGTTAAAGATGGCATCTTTGATGTTTTTCTGGCGACGGGTTCCCGTTTTTTTTATTGGATTTGTTTACTGAATCGGATTCGAGATCTTTTTTCTTTTGCTTTTCCGTTGGTGTGCATGTGTTACTATATTTTCTTGTTAATGTACAAGGTGTGATTTACGTTATTGCATGAAGAGAAATAAAATCTGGCATATGGATTCTTTATTTTAAAGGCTGATAAGGTAACACATCAGGCCGTTCCGTAGTTTCTATGCGGTGGTTGATGTGAAGATTTTATTGTTTGGGTGGTTATTTATATTTGCATTTTTTTGGCCTCTGTGTGTCTCTGGGATCTGTCTTTGATATAGACTGGGCCTATTGGGGAGCATAATTCAATGAAAATTTGAAGAGCTTCATACTCAACTAGTTTGTTTCAAATTTGTAATTCAATGAATAATCTTTTACATATATTTGTGTTAGGTACTATTAACAATAAATTCAAGTAATAATGTATATTTAATCAAATCACTACTACTATTATTCTTACAAAATTTACCATGTACTAAGCTAATTCATTGAATTGAATTTGTGAATCATCAAGCTCAGCTCATCTAACAGACGTCTCAAAATTTTTACTCTGAGTTCTTACCAAATTGAGTTAGAGCTAGCTCACAAGATGCCTTGGCTCGTGGCCAATTCTTTGGAGGTTTATTGTTGGTTTATTTCCGAGCAATATTTGAATTCAAAATACTTACACTTTTGTTGTTATGGATTTTGGCTCCAAGGAAACAGAGAGCAGAAGCATAATATCGATTTATCGATTTAGGACGTCATGTTACACATGTGAAATGATTCTTCTCTCTCTTGGTATTAGCATAAGGAAGTTTATGGTATTCCGCATACAAATACACTAATAGAAGTCATCCTATTACGATTATAAATCTTTCTCCTTTTAAAGTATAGAGTGTCTGTATCTTGCATTGCTTACACTTCACGTTGGTACCTCAGCTGCTCCATTTGTGCAGGTAAATCAAACGATCTCACAAATGAAAACGGTAAGGGAAACGGTGGACTCGTTGTTTGCTTTGGTGAAATGTTAATAGATTTTGTGCCAACAGTGGGTGGAGTGTCACTAGCTGAAGCACCTGCTTTCCAGAAAGCTGCTGGTGGTGCACCTGCCAATGTGGCTGTTGGCATCGCTAGGCTTGGTGGTTCATCTGCTTTTGTAGGCAAGGTGTATTTTTCTATCCATGTCATGTGTTATACTGTTTGAAGTTAATTACATTTATTTGAATAAGACTGTTTCAGGACATCTCCTCAAACCCTCCCACCCCTCAAAAGAAAGTATCAGAGAGATAGATAGAATGTTGTTTGCTTGATCTATTTGATGGGAAAATGATAGTTTAATTCTTTGTCATCTACATTTTAGGTTGGAGCAGATGAATTTGGGTATATGTTGGTTGATATTTTAAAGCAGAACAATGTTGACACATCTGGCATAAAGTTTGACCCTAATGCAAGAACTGCTTTAGCTTTTGTTACACTTAGAGCTGATGGCGAGCGTGAGTTTTTGTTTTTCCGAAATCCTAGTGCTGATATGCTTCTTCAAGAGTCAGAGCTTGCTACCGATCTCATAAAGAAGGTGTTTCTTTTTTATTTTTTTTGAATTTCTGTTTGTACTTGTGAAATGTGGTCTAAGAAGGTTCAGATACTCATGATATTGATCGCAGGCTAAAATATTCCATTATGGTTCCATCAGCTTGATTCACGAACCATGCAAGTCAGCTCATCTTGCTGCTATGAAAATTGCTAAAGACTCTGGTTGCATTCTCTCATATGATCCAAATTTGAGATTGGCACTATGGCCCTCTGCTGAGGCTGCTCGGAATGGCATAAAGAGTATATGGGATCAAGCCGATGTCATAAAGGTATATTGTATGTGGCTGGAAGATTTCTGAAAATAAGCATTCTGTCATTTTTCCACTAAGTAAACCGGGTGTGCTATTTATATTTTTGTGCAGATAAGTGAGGACGAGATAACATTTTTGACTTGTGGTGATGATCCTTACGATGATGATGTTGTGTTAAAGAAGCTTTTTCACCCTAATCTTAAGCTTTTAATCGTTACTGAAGGGTCAGGAGGTTGTAGATATTACACCCAGGTAATTTAATTACAGTTCCTTTAATTGGTAGTGTACTATAATTGATTAGTTTAAGTTTGGTCTGTGCTGGTGTGTCTGCGTTGCTTGTTGTATTAACATTTGTGACTCGAATGAGTGGGCTGAATTGATGACTGTGACTTATTAAGAATGTATTGTGCAGGAATTGAAGGGCAGGGTTGCAGGTGTCAAAGTTAATGCTGTTGACACAACTGGTGCTGGTGATGCATTTGTTAGTGGTATTATGTATAACTTAGCTTCTGACCAAAGTATTTTCCAGGTAATTCAGAATTTTCTTACACACTCATCTTGAATCTTGATGCATAGGGGTCCATGAAATACCACTTGTACATAGTCTTGCCCAATATTTATGTAAAACCACTTGATAATTTCTCCTAAAAGATAAAAGCAGAACATATGCTTCTAATCTTAGTTTTGTTGGTCTTTTATTAATCTTGTTTCCCTGTCTCTTTCCTGGTATTCAGTACTATTTAATGGGATAGTACTCTTGAAGTGAATTCTGTATAATATCAAAGAAAAAGAAACTCTAACAGTTAGTTTTAGGCATTAACTTGAACGTTAAAATTTTTGTGGCAGAATGAGGAACGTCTCCGAAAAGCTCTGTATTTTGCGAATGTATGTGGTGCCATCACAGTAACAGGGAGAGGGGCAATTCCTGCACTACCCACAAAAGAAGCTGTTCTGCAATTCGCTGAAACATAACATCTTTCTTTTCTCATCAAATGTTAAGCTATAGCTTAGTTCTTACTAAGCTTCATGTATTGTATTCTCCTTCTTTTGTGCCCTGTATTTTCCTTATATATAATAATAATAATAAATTCAATCTCTAGTTTTGTCTTATAGCAGTTGTTGAGCAGCACACAAATTAACGTTTGGGTTGAAATGAATTCCAAGGTAAAAATGTCCTTATATTTTTGTTTTTCTGAACATATCTGGACTTGAATGTAGAGTTCCTTCTCTTTTCTAAGTTATAACGTTTATGACTTAAGATTCTCAGCTAACCTGTGTTCGTTGGTGGATTGAGTAATTAGTGTTCCCTTAAACCGAAAATTTGGTGAATTTGATACGTCAACAATATTAATATGGCAAAAAATAATGGTTAACTACTCAATCCACCAACAATATTAAGTTGTACGAACTAGTCTAAAACAAGCCAAAGTTTGGGGCAAATAATACGCTCGGTCGTTTTTAATTGCTAACTTTTCAACATTTTTTAGATTTCTTTTTTCCATATGTATAACGGTATTCTTCTTTCTATTACTTTTTAAATATTACGTTCTTTCGAAAAAAGAAATCGAAATGTGAGACAATCATTTATCATACTGCACTTCCAAAACATAGGAATGTTCGTTAACTTTAACATTCATATGATCTTAATAGTAGTAGAGTCAAGATAATGTTATTTTCGGAATTTCCATTCAATACATATTTTAACATTCATATCAATCACATGTACATATCAAATAACGTTCAACATTAGATTTTTGATAAAACGCACAACACGCATCATTAGTAAACACTTAGGTTCTAGTAGATAAAAAATAATCATAATAGATTTTTGTAAACACTTAGGTTCTAGTAGATAAAAAGTAATCATAATAGATTTTTGTAAACACTTAGGTTTTAGTAGATAAAAAATAATCATAATAGATTTTTGTAAAATATCGAGATTCTTCTCGGCCATTTATACTTTCTAGCCTGGCAAGCCACTCTTGCAGCTAACGGCAGATTATTATGGTGGCAGGGGCATGACCCCCCAAAATTTTGAAATTTTTTTATGATAGATATTTTGATTTTTTTTATTATAGATATTAGGTATTTTAATTTTATTTTGTTATAAATATTAAATAAAATATTTTATTTCTTTTATAAATATAATAATTAATACTAATAAAATATAAAATTAAATATAATAAAGAATAAAAATTAGAAAGATTTATCAAAATATTTTTTATTATTTGTTTTCATTATAGGTTATATTTTTTATAAATTGTTCTCATATTTCATTCTCATTTGTTTTCTTTTGTTTATGAAAAGAAAAAGATCTATTATTTTTTCTCTTATTTCTTTTTTATTCTCTTCCATCCTCGAGGAAGAAAAGAAGAAGGTAATTCTTTCGTCTCACTTGATAGTGAAATATTAGTTCAATAATTTATTTAATGAGCCTTTTTTATATGTCTATACCTTGAGTTTCTTACAAATTGTTCTCATATTCCATTCTTACATGTCTTCTTTTGTTTCTGAAGAGAAAAAGATCAATTATTTTTGCTCTCATTTCTCAACTATTCTCTTTCATCCTTGAATAAATAAAGAAGGTAATTCTTTTTTGTCTCACTTGATAGTGAAATATTAGTTTAATAATTTATTAATGAGTCTCTTTTATATTAATTTTTTATTTTATGAACATAGAAGAAAAAATGATTGTAGTGTGTGTTTTTTATAATTGAATTTTAAGTGTAGTTTGATTATCATCGAATTTTCTTTTGGTATTTATGTTTCTCAATTTTTTATTAGATTATGATAAATCATTATTTAGTATTATTTTTCTAAAATAGGTATATTGATGAAGAGTAAAAGAATAGATTCATGTTTTAAATTGAAAAAGAAATAGCTGAAAATTTTAGTTCTGATTCAATTATTGATGAGTTCAGGGATCTGAAGGAACAAAGGGCAATCTTTTAGATATTTGTGATTTCTTTTTTAGTTATCATTATACTAAGTTATGTATTCATTTTTATTGTGTTAGTGATAATAATGAAATGTAATTCTTTGGATGTATTATTTTAATTCCTCTAACAATGTTGGTCAAAATCCGTCACTGCTTACAATTATGCTCACCCAAGAGACAAAATAGCTCACTCAACAACGGTCTCCCTTTTTTAGTTCTCTTGGATTTTAACAAATAATTTTTGCTCAATGAAAGAAATGAGTTGTCAAGTGAGCAAATATAAGAAACAAAACATATAATATTCGTCCAACGAGAACAAAACTTGTCCAACAATCCAACCATCTTAAGCTTATTGGAATTTCAAAAAATATTTCCGTCATGAGTAGTTCACTTGCCTAGTGTGCAAGACCTTTGGGACTTTTTCTTAAAAATTCACTTAGCGAATAAAGCCACTTAAGCTTTCTATAGTCTCAAAAAACACTACCGACTGGCCGACTTGCACTACAAGTGTGCATATTTTCCCAAACTCTACAAATATATCAAATAATCTCTTTAGACTATTTAGGCAACTCTACACTCTTTTTTTCTCCAATTAATTTAGTACAAAAACACCTTAAAACAATTTGACCAAAATTATATATCCAAATCAATTAACAAATTACAATGTCATACAATCATCAAAGATTTCGTTTTAATTTAAATACTCAATATTCAACAATTCAATTATACCACTCTACTCATCAAAATTACATTACTCAGAGCACAATAGTGATCATATTTTCACTACTATTAGATTATTAAATAAAAAAAGCTATAAATTAACTAACTTTTCTTACTTAGATTTTTAAGTTTTTATCTCGACTAAGCTTCATAGACTCTATCACACATGATACTCTACCTTAAAAAAATAAAAAATAAAAAAACAGATTATTTGTACACATTCTAACAATAAGAAATAAAGAGAGATTCATCTTAATCTCAAAAGAGTCTCATGCAAACACTTTTCCTCTCCCATGCAAACATATTTATAAAATGATTTAAGAAAAGAGTAAAGGATAAATTTAGATTTTAATCAGATATAATTATTTTTTCTATTTTATGACGAACAAATCTCTCATAATCTTATAGAGAATTTAAAATAAAATAAATTAGAAAGATAATTATCTTTATAAAATGAAACTTGATTTATTGATTTATTTTTACTTTTTATTATAAACTTAAATTTTTATTAATAAAATAATCAAACTCTATTTTTAAATATCACATTTACTGTCGACCATTTCTAGATGGTTACAATATTAAAAAATTTACTTGATTTATATTTTAAAATTTTTACTTCTATAGCAAAAAATATATATCGTGATAAATAATAAAAAAGTATATGTATAACTATGAACTTTTGCATATTAAGAGTCATAATTAAAACTACAATATCTTCTAGATGCTCATGCACATAGTACACTTATAATAAGTTACAACACAACAATACAAAGGTAAACTATTGAAAAAGATTATCAGTATTCTGATTGTATATAAAAGAATACATCTTATTTAACAAACCACGGCACTGAAGTTCATTTAAATACCAACAAACAACAATCATATAAATTATACATACACTACAAAAAAAAGAATTATTAAAAAGCAATCAAATTTAAAAATAACAAATAATTAGTCATTATATTATATTATTAAACATAATTTTATAAACTAAACATTATTAATATTTACAATAATTTTTATTATTAATAAAAAATTATAATTAATTTGTAAATTAAAATTTAAATTAATCTCTACCGTTAACCAGCTTTTAACTACAGATTCTAAATCATTCTTCATTTACGTCTACCTAGAATTTTTTTAATCTTTGAATCATCTTGATTTTCTCATTGAGATGTTGTATGGAGTCTAACCCAAGCAATACCCTCTTACCATTCTGAGATTAATAGAGATTAATAAATGCATTGCATTTTCTCAAATAGTATACAATATTTTACAAGTAGACATGTTAAAGTCACTCAACCCGGCTCACACAGGTCGGCTCACCACGAGTCGGGTTGAAAATGAGTGAATCCAACCTAACTCACTTTATGGTAAGCCAGAAATTTTATAACCCGACTCAACCCACAACGGGTTGGTGGGTTAAGTGGATTGACTCATCAACCCACCTAAAAAATTATTTATTTATTTATTTTTTAGTATTCAAATATTTAAATAAATTTTTAAGTAACTCATGAGATGACAATCATATTAAAATCAAGAACCTTGATCATGCTCACGTCCAATATATGAATAATTATTTGCAAGAGAGTATTCATATAGTCTAAGAAAGCATGACTAATATTACAACTTTTCTGTCATGCTATTCAATAAAATATAAATAAAAAAACTATACATTGTTTTCATGCTAATTTAGAAAAAAATGTTTATAAGACAGTTACTTGAGTAATTTATTATAAAGATTATAGTTAAAGATTAAAGTATCAACATATATAACTTGACAATCAAATTAATTAAACATTCAAACTATTCAAATATAATTAAGCAACATTCTAGCATTCTAGTAAATAATTATTAAAAAAATAAAAAATTAAAAAAAATATTGGTAGGTTAAGTGAGTCGGGTTGAGTTCAACCCACTTTTAAAGTGAAAAAGTTAAATTTTTCTCAACCCAACCCAACTCGAACCCGTAGTGAACCAGACTCACAAATTGAAATCCATTTTGACTTCTCTATTTATAAGAAATCATTCATTTATTTTGATAAGTGTCGTAAAAGATGAATTCTACCAAAAGTAAAAGAATCCTAACTACCTAAAATATCTATCGAATAAATTATGAACACATTTTTAAAAATATAAAATATTCAATTAATATTCATTATATTAATATATTTAAATAAAATGAAAATAACAATACGAAAATTTTTGATACAAATTTCAAAACTTTAGAAATTTAAAATTATAATTATACAACAATATACCAACTTTTATATTATTTCATACGTATAAAGCAGTTTTTTGGATATTTTTTTATTAATAAATTAATTATCAGCTCAAAACTTATAAATGAACACAATTATTATATAAAAAAAAATACTTTTATCAAAATAAAACCTTAAAATCATTATCAAATTAAAAGAAAAAAAAATCAACCTGACAATAAGAATAATTATCAGCTCAGTATTTGGAGATGAATATTTGATGGGTTTTCTATTATGGAATATGTTGATGGATTAACTATTAACTTATATCTATGAGATTGGAATTATCCCTAAAGATGTACACGCTCTCTTTTTTTCAAGTATACCAAATGATAATTATTAAGCAATCTTGTATTTAACTTATTTAAATAAATTACTTTCTTTTTTAATTTTTTAACTTTTCAGTGCCATTTTCTTTTTAAAGTTTGGTTATCCTACTTTCGCCATATGTTTAATATAACAAATATGACTGGCAGAAAAATAATTTATGTTTTATATTTTTTTTAATCTATAATAATACATAAAGATATATTTTTTTATCCATATTTTATATTTTTATTTTTAATTATTATTTTAAAAATAAATTATTTTATAAATAATTTATCTTTAACCTTTATTTTAAAAAATTCTTCTTACTTGTTATTTTAATTTTTTTTTTATCTTTAACAATTATTTTAAAATTTTCATATATCTTATTCTTTTAATTAACATCAATTAATTATTTTAAATTTTATTTATATATCTTTTATTGATTTTAACTTAAATTTTTATAAAAATTAAAGATACGAATGACAACGTCTGTGTTCGCTAATTAAAACGTGCTGTGTGTTCGTCAGTCAAAACTAATGTAAATTTTAAATTTTAATTTAGTAATTAAAATAAGATAGTGTTATAATAAATAGCTGTGGCGACTCTGGTTAACGTGCTATGCACGTGCATGAGATTTAATCATCCATCCACGCCAACTGAATCTGTAACAGCGCGTTACACAAGCCATCTCCGCTTCCGGTTCTTCAAACCGCTTTTCTCTCGAACCGGACGTCGTTGGATACGGTCCAACCGGGCTGAAGCCGCTGCTTGGAAATCACATACCTGAAGACGGCGGCACACGACGGATTTGTGGAATGCGAGTGATTGGATTCCAAAATGACTTCAAACCCTTCACTTCTCCCTGAGATCGGACCTGACGGTCTCGCTAAAGAAGCCCCTGTCATCAGCTACACGGAGAAGGTTTTCTCCATCGCCATTTTTGTTTCGCTTTGTCATTGCTGGATTGATTTTTCATTGTTTTTCTTCCTGTTGTTGCAGATCATCGAAGCAGAACAGCTTCAATTGCAGAAGTAACCTCTCTCCCTATTTCTCTTTACTGGGATCTGATAATTAATTTGTTCTCCTTTTTGAACTCTTATTATGTCTTTGCACTTACAACATTGTTTGGATTTGTGGAAATCGAATTACTTGACATGGGTTTTTGTGTGTGCTATTTTTATGTGCTTATGAAGACTTTTGGTAGAAATTGAGATTTTAGAATAAATTTGTGTAATCCTGTGACTCTCCGTGCAATATCAAGTAGCCAATGGCTGTGGAAGATGTAGACTTTATTTTGATATCTACTTAGCTATAAGCTAGGAGATGACTAGAATGTTTTTTACTGGGATCCCTGAGCGAATGGTTTTAGGTCAGTGGTTGTATTGTGAGGGATTCAGATGGGTTGATGAAGCAATAGTCTAATAACATTTTATGTGAAATATGGTTTCGTAAACCTTGAAGAGCAGGTAATATGTTGCTAGCAGAAGGAATTAAAGCCGATGGTTTTTGCCGTGAAATATTGGTTGGAATGTTAAGGTGAATGAAATTCATTGGGATGCTGTGGTTGGATTAGATGAGAAATGAGTGTAAATAAATGGAAAATGAGATATATCTATTTGTTATTTTGTAAGAAAGTGGAATTTAACTCTAATTAAACCCTACAAATTTTGCTTGTAAAGTGAGATTTATACCTATTTATGTACGATAATTTAGCTTTATCTATAGTTGATGTTACACTTCTTGTCGAGGACCAAACATCTCTAATGTAGGGTTAAATATTTGTGAGTGGTTTAATAATGGGTGACATGAACAAATTTTGCTAGAATAAACTTTAATGCTATGGTTAGAAATAAACTTTGATGCTATGATTAGAAAAGATTTTAAGTCTAACTCAATTTCACAAAACCAGTTTGTATGGTAAGGTTTGATTTCACTTATATACTAAATGTTGACTTTATATTTGTTGATGTGAGATTTCCAATTGCATATGAGACATTTAGAGTGTGAAACTAGATATTTGTGGTTGGTTTAATAGCAAGTGACTTGACAAGTCTACCAAACTTCACTAAAATAGAGTATGATACTATCTTACAAAATATACTTTAAGCTTAACTTAATCTTATAAAATTTATATTTAGGACGAGATTACATTCATCTATACATATATTTATAATTTGACCTTATCTTTGATATGAGATCGCCAACATTATTAATAGTTTTTTTCATTTATTGTTTTAATATCAATTTTAATTATTTATTAGTATTCTACTAATAAAGAAAATATAAATATTGGTAAAATATTAGGGATATAATTGATTGTCTCAAGGGCGTCTTATTACCTCATTTTTCGATTTTTTATTTTGTTTTTCTTGTTTTCCAGTTCTCCACCCTTTTCGTGGCTTGTATATACTTTTCTCACCTGAAATAAACCGCTCTTAATTCATTTTTATGATGTACCACAAGGATGGTGGTGGCAGGAAACATATATGGAGTTTGAATAGTTTTGTTCTGTGTTTTCACTGTTCTGAACTTGTAATTTAGTGTAAAATATATATAGATAATGAAGTAAGACCTGTGTTTTGTGTTTAAAGCCAATCGATAGGTTGAGATCGAGGAACAGAATCATTGTTAACTTCTCTATTGAGGAACTAATACCTAGTTTGGACATGCAAGACATTTGGGATTTTAGCAATTAATCTTGCGAAATGTGATTAATTGGAAAATAAAATTGCGTCTTGTAGTATTGATAAAAACAGGATCTTGGGTAATTTGATCCCTTTTCAACTTTACTGCATGGTATGATTGATGGTTAACTTTAAAGATTGAAAAGGACTTTATTTATTATCAGTTTTGATTGCGTACTCTATGTAGGCAAACAAGTAACTGGACTCAAATCATCTTTACCTCCTCTTGTTGTTGTTATTGTTATTATTATTTTCAGATACATTCAAGAAAACTATTCTAAAATTCGTGATGTGGAGCGTGAGCTTGCAAATCTTTCACTGGAGATGAAACTTACAGCTGGTCCGAAAAAAGCAGGTTTCTACAAATTATTGTTGGCCTTTCTGGAACCAATTTAAAAAGGTTGTTATTCCCTGATTATTATGGTGAAATGACCTTGCTTTATTTTTTTGTACATGATGCATACTTTAAGCACTTGAACATTTGAGAAAGAAAATTGAGACGTCAACAGAAAGAATCCGTCTGGCCAAGCTAAAGGAAGAGCAGGCACGGAAGGTCTGTTACTCTGTTACTTTACTGATCGTTATTTTTCTCCTGCAATTTTCATAATATCAAATTATTTGTGATATTGATGTTATGTACTGCATCATGCCAGTACCAGTATCAGCTTTCTGTACAATTTCTGATCTCAAGTTCACTATTAGTTAATAAATAGATGACAAGGATATATATGTTAATAAATAGTTAGTTGTGATGATTTTGTATTGTCCATATTGTACAACTGAATAAGCTTCCAGGGTTAAAAGTTAAATCAATCAGTGCATTAGAGATACATTAGTTTCTTACTCAGTATTAATCACATAAATTGCAGATAACATTATTTAAGCACTTTATCCAGAAAATGCAAATAAATTTGTGATAGAAAAAAAACTCATTTATCATAGTAAATGACATAATTTATAGTTCGTTTTACATAAGTAGTTTCCCTCTTTCTATTTATGCCCAATGAAATAGGAAGAATTTATCTTATGAGATCTCTGATGTTTGAACCATTATTTGTGTTAATAACAGAGGAATTGATTGTTGTTCTTGTTACTTTTTCTTTTGCTCTTAGTTCAGTCTAATGATTAAATTAACAAATTGGCGCACTAAAGTAAATACCGTCTAAAAGGTTATTTATATGGATATGGATGAGTGTAGATGATCTGAATACTTTGATCTACAAAATCAATTTGTATGCTAAGTACCTTCGCAAATATAGTTGACATCTTAATTGTTTGTGCTGTAGGCGTGGGAATCTGCCTCACAAGTAGTAAGAGATGAGGAAGCAATGAAACAAAAGCTCTGTGAAGACTTGAGTAATCTGGTAATTAGTGTAAAATGAAGACATAATATGCCCCTGTTTAGCTGGTTGTTTGACTGTGACAATTTTATACAGGTTCAAGAAAGCAGTAACTCTCAGTTTGCTCGGCTGGAGGAATTAAAAAGAAGATTGGAAGCTTTGAATCCAAGTCGTGCATCAACTAATCTTCATGTAAGTATTTTATCACTGTATTCATCATTATTAATTATATAGTGGTGGCCTCTAAGTTATGAACCTAATTTTGGGGTGTATGCTGCATAGTGTCCTTAATCAATAAACTATTTTCAGAACTCCTAACTATATGTCCTCCTAAACTTCATCAACAAGGAGCCCCTTGGAAACTGATAATATGCCATTTGGAATTGAAATTTCTTGAGAATGTGAACGTGTGCTGAGAATGGAAACCTGCTTTTTTTTTTCTGACTTCTCTACGGAAATGTTTTTTTTTTTCACACCATGTTGTTGATGCTACATTTTGTCGGTGGCGAGCACAATACATGCTTTTGCATATGCATCTTCATACTAGAGCATTGAATGTTAAAATCGTGCACATATTAGGATGGGAGATCGGCAGCTTCTTCTCAGGATAGTACACCCCAGGGTTCCTCTGTCCTCAATGCAAAGGAGTCAAATGAGGGATCAACCGAGAGCGTTTCCAACCAAAGTAATGGTCAGAAAGCTACGGTGAGAAATGGACCTAATCAGCAGCCACATAATGAAGGCGAGGGAAGAAGTAAGAAGAAAGTCAACTTGCAATCAAAAGGAAAGGGAATTGGTGTTGTGGCCAAGGGTAGATCTTCAACTCCTGGCTGGACTGGGGCTGGCTTCGATGTAGATGGCAGAACCTGAGAATACTATACTATCGTAAGATATTACTGCACTAAATTCATTTTTGGGTGAGATGTCCATGCTAGGTACATATCCTTCCATCCTATGTTCTTCTTACCCATTAACTTAGAAGTGTAATCTTCTTTCTCCAATTATATTATTTCTGTGACTGTTGGTGAGCCATACTGATCTTATATAAATCTCACATGATCTTTTTGATTGGAAAGAAAGTAAATTATGTGGTATTTATGATCGAGTGCACAACCTGAACGCCTAGTAGTTATAATTATTCATTTTTTTTTTGTCAAAATAATTGGGAGTTCTTGTCTGATACACTTCATATATATGTGTATGGGATTTATATAGTGAAAAGAGTAAAATCAAAGACACGGAACCATATTTAAGCGAGCTGATACTTAATATTTATTCTTGTTAGTCATATAAATAAAACATGAAAGCAATGACTTTTTTAAATAGTTACATACCAATTATCTTATAACTCTATGTCTAATCGTGTGACATTAGTTTTGTACTCCTTCATATCCTTATAATAAGGTATATTATAGAAGAAACCCTTAATTTTCTTATTAAGCATTTTATAATTTCTATACACTTTATAATTTTATATTTAAAAATTAATAATAATAATTTTGTTAACTACCACAGAGAGAGCGATTACATGTTAATGGTAAGGAACTTGATGTCACAGTTTTTCCAATGCAAACTTAATTTACTTACAATATTTTCTATTGCATGTTAAAAGACGATTTCAGAAAGTAAGCATTTTTGTTTTGTTCTGTCCTAAAAGGAAAAGTGAAAAAAAAAGACAATCATGAGTGATCCAACGTTAAAACCATGAAGTAATAACAAACGTCACTAGATTCATTCTATTATATGCCATATTTGTATATAGAAGGTAAAGAAGGTGCGTTATCGAATGGAAAATTAGATATAGCGTTTGTCACGAAGCTGAAATTGAATGTGGTAAGTTTTTTATGGTTAAGCAGCAAGCATAGCATTATAATTTGACGATGTGAAAGTGTACAGTAAAAAAGAATAAAGAGACGGGAATCGTGCAGAAATAGGTCTGCAGTTGTAGGGAGTACCAAGTAAGTGGTGGGACAAGAACTAGACTAGGGCTTGAATTTTAATATCATCAAATTTTTAGTTGTGAAGAAATTAACTCAAAAATTTCTACTCTGCTTTGTTGCTATTAAGATGGTCTGCGTCTGAATTGGGACTCAGTGTCAGGCTGCACCTGCACCTGCAACCATCATACTCTAATTGCAACAACACAGTCCTTCTGCAATCACTTATTTTATGATGCTACCACTTTTTCTAGAAACACACTCACTCTCTACAAATTCCAACTTATTTCACCTATCTTATGATCTTATCATTACCTTCCATTCATACACCACAATTCAATGCACCCTTCTCTCCTTTTCCTTCGCATTTCATGTTTTTAGTTTTTACTCTTTCAACCTTTACCGGTGTAATAACTCTCTTCTTTCCATAATCTATAAAAAAACAGTTACAGTAATTGAAAATACCGTTCTACAACATCTCTGTGTAAATTTTTGAAAACGTCTCCGAACTTATTCCATGAAAAAGTGTTTAAGTAATTTTTGTTTCATTTTTACATTACTGTCAGTGAGAGGGGGCGAGGAGTCATATGCATATGCTTCTGCGGCTGTGATATTTGTGCACAATAAATAAGGAAAAATTATTATAAGCATTAGTAATTAATTTATCACTGTTATTTGAATTTGTGTGATCCCTAAACAATATTATTGGGTCTAACGAACTCTTCAACAATAATGATTGTTGGAGAACGTAATGTAAGTTTTATTAATCATACATTATCTGAAACTTTGAATACTTTGGCAACTGCAAAACAATACGTGGTGATGTCCTGAAGTATGGTTGCTTAAATTAGGTAACGAAATGAACATTTCGTACACATTTATAAGTTGCAGCATATAACTGAAACAGAAGAAAATGAGATTTAGCATGTGTGGTGTTGCAATTTGTGTTATCGATAAACTTGGAAAGATTCCCTTTACTTTCCTTTCACCGCACACCGTAAACCCTTTTCTTTTTAATTTGTTTTTTGTCAGGGCCAGTGTGATAAAATGTTTAGCACTGATAGTTGAAATGCATTGCCCTAAACAAATAGTGTGGCCATTGCACTAGGTTTCTTTTTTGGTGTTAAAGTAGTGACAGCTTTTCCTATCTGAGTCTTTGCTTCCAATCAATGACTCATAATTGTTGAAATAAGGTTGATGATGAGAGGAAAGTGGAGTTGATGATGAATGTTAATAATTGATAATGCATGCATAAATGCAAGAGAGAGTAGAAGTAGGAGTATGATGTGAGGGCATGAAAGAGTGAAGAACTTAAATTAGAAAGCGTTGAAGGAGAGAGACAGAAGAAACAGATCTATAAGCGAAGCAATGTGTTGCCTCTCTCAACAGCTGAACATTAAATTGGACAGAGTTCTCAGTCTCCTTTCCTGTTCCCACCATTTACGTTCAGACATATATGGTTAATACCACATGTCACATATTAATTAACTATTTCATCACTTCTCGTTTGAATTTCCCGCTTTTTTTCTTATTATACTTTTACTTTCACCTCCCACACATACTATCTTTTCTTCACAATCTCTTTTTGAATTTAACCATCTTTTAACTTAAAGTTTGATACCAATCTTCACGTACGTTGCAATGAGAAAAGAGAGACCATACAAACAATTGTAAGTATTACTGAAACAGTAAGTTTTTGTATATAATTACTCTAATTATTTTATCTGTCTAATTTTGTTACTTGCTTTTGTACTCTACCTACTTGGTTTTATGTTATTTTTCTTTTCTTTCCTATGTGTCAGAGAAACGTATCTCTATTTTCTCGAGTTTTTGTTTGAAGAAAAGGATCGTTTTCTTTTGGAAGGAAGCTCATTAACTTTGAAAAGAAAAAGAAAAAGTACATTGCGTTGGTTTCCTTTTTCAACATTTAACTTTTTGTTTTCAAGAAAAGAAAGAAAAAAATTGCGTGCATCGAAGTTCCTGAACGTTTTCATGCAAAAATTCCTTTTATTTACTTTTTAAAATAATCGTTAGTGCATGCTAGATTACAATCTCAAAGTTCCAGGAAGTAAGAACCAAACAGAATATGATTCTCTGAGCATATGCCATCTTTATATCTTGTTCAAAAGGTAAGGTAACCTTTTTATAATCTTACCTTTTCTTCTTTGTGGTACGATAACAGTGTTTGTGCACTAATCTATTATTCCATCCATTTTGTATCCAAGGTAAAAAAGATATTATGCTGTCTATGGAGAAATCCATCTTTAGAAAATAAAACAAATTATATTTTTTGCAACATTCTTTTTTTATATGAAGGAAAAATGATAGATATAATATTGGTATGTGACAGTATGGAATTTTCTTTTTTGAAAACTATTATTTAAACTCTTCACCTCTGAGTTTATATTTGATGGGTATAAAATCTTAATTTCTTTATCAACTGCAAAAGAATTTCATATATCTTAGAAAAAGTTACATGGAACAAATTTATGAATGTTTTTTTATCCTTCCCAACGAAGGGAATTCAACTTTGTTTATGTTAATTTATGAAATAGTATATATTAGGATTGCATACATCAGCAGCACATGCATATTGGAGGATGCCCGATTAAATGAATTGTTTTTTGTTATTCAAGAAGAATTTAGTTTAACCATCCCTGTATTATTAAAATTTATTTGTTGAGTTTATTATATTTTTATTCTATAAGATTATGATATATCCACATATATATGCAATTGATATCTTCGAAATTTGAGACAAGAGTTGTGATGCCTTCCTGCATTTCCACACTTTGTTCATTTGAGAAGTAAAATAGAAAGAGAATAAAAAATAAATAAATTGAAATTATTGAATATTTAATAAAAAAAAGTGAATAAAAACTTGTTCAAAGTTATTTGAATTTATAAAATACTTAAAATTTAACTATAATCGTATTAAAACTAATAAAGAACCTTCAGAAAATCAATACCCGTTGATTTACATAATTTGATCACGTCAATCAGCTTCCTCGTACTTTAACCAAAGCAAAATTCATTGACTTTTTAAAAATTTACATTAGCAACCTAGGAGATACAGAGAGAAGGAGTAAAAAACAAAGGACACGGAAACCTCTGCAAGAAATCATGAGTTTTTTACAGAACAAAGGTGTGAGGCCCTCGCTGTTTTCATGGTTTCACAATGGGACCCACCGCCACGGCTTCCACGGATGAGGGATCCATGCCGTAGCCACAGCAACGGGCTTCTAATTCATCACGTGAATCCTTTCCCATGTGGGCCCCACACTTTCCCTTCCAAACGACGCCGTCCCTTATGTATACACGCCGCCAACCATAACGGTTAACGTTTCATGCACCAACCACTCCACTATGTTCCTCTCTATCTCCTTCACCAACCCTTCTTCTTCCTCTTCTTCCCTCATCTCCTCCATCTCTACCAACCCATCAATGTCCTCCAAAACCTCGCACTTCGCACGTGGCAAACTCCGAACCCTCTCCCACACCGTCTCCAACAGCCTCCCTCTGAAACGCTTCGGCCTAACCAGAATCTCCGACAGCAACTCGTCCACCAAATCGAACAGCAATCTACGGTTGCAGCGCGGACCCAGCCCGTGTTTCCGCTCAAAGACGCAATCTTTGTTGTCTTCAAGGAAAGAGACAAAGGAATGGGATGTTGGGTAGCGCTCCAGACTGTGAAAGAGTGAAGGGTCCAAAGGGTGGGTGGGAGAGAACCACTGAAAATGGAGGTGGGGTATACGCGTGGTGGCGTTGCTGTGGGACCCCGTGGTACGGGACAAGATGGTCGTCACGTAGTGAAACTCTGGTCCTTCGTGGAGTGCGGCGGAGGAGATGGTGGTGAAGGCGCCGTGAGATTTGTCGTGATCGCAGGTTGTTGGTCCTCGGGGTGCGGGTGGTCGTGGCGCTTCTTCTCTGTACGTCTGGCGCGAACAACTAAATAACTGTGTGTTGCGTTTTGCATCTCGACAATCATCATCATCACTCACCCGTGTCTGTGTTTTTTACCGTATGACACAAGCAAGAGTTAAACCGAATGCTCAGAAAACAGGGGCCAAAAAAGATCAATACAACAAATTTGAAACATTTTTCTTTTCTTGTGTTTTATGTTCTCAAAATAGATATTTTTTATGGAAATGAAATTATTAGTAAATTACTATTTCAATAAATGAAAAACTTTTATATTTTCAGTTTTTTATAAAGAAACCTCTAATTTTAAACGACATCAAAATTTTCATAAATTAAAAATTTTCTCAATATCAATATATATATATATATATATATATATATAAAGTTAAGAAAAAAAGAGAGTTTGATATTATTTGAAAGATCTGTTTTATATTGTAGGACTAGTATGCAAATGCAATTTAAAAGAAAAAATATGGGAAGGAAAAAAAAAAGGAAAAAGTGAACTAAAGTGTGTGTTTTATAAGAATATGTATATAGAGATGGAGTTTATGGGAAGTCGAGGATATTCTAAAGAAACAAGATTATAAATGTAAGCTGGCTGTGTAATTGTACAGTGATGATTAAATTAAAAGTAATGATCATTTTAAAAATTTAATTATAACTATTTAAATATTATACAAGTTATATTATTAAATTTCTGACTTGAGAAGTTGTTGATTAAATATAATATTCATGTAAAGAAACTCAACAATAATGTATTGTTTCTTTTTTTACGAGAATAATGTATTGGTGTTTGTAATGAGAAAAGATAATAGAGAAAGAAAGACTTGTAATTTATAAAATTTATTTAACGGGTACCTGTTTTTGAGGAGAAAGACCTATCTTGACAGGGAGAAGATTTGGAACCGTGTTGTGACCATTAAAAAGATCGCTTGAAAGTGGACGAGTTCTCTTCTTTTTGGTTTTGATGCCATTGAAATTAGTGACTAATGGGTAACGAATAATAAATGGCTCTTCTTGCTTGTTTCTAATTGATGTTTGTGGAGGCTTGTTGACTCTCCTACTCGACTTTCCAAAGGTTGTTTTTTTGCATTTTGTGACTGCTTTTTGGTTCTGCAACTCTTTCCTGGCCAATGTTTGAGGCTTTGGCTGTGAAGAAACTTCTGAAAGCTCAGTTTCAATGTTGATCGCATGTGGAGGTGATGGTGGTTTTAGCACTGAGTGTGTGCTTTGATTTTTTGGAGTTGTGCTTGGTTTTTGTTTGGTGTCAGTAAATCTGCTGAGCCTTGGGGAGTAAGATGAGTTTGAAAGTTTTCCTGGGCTGGATTCATTCACTGGAGTTTTTGAAGTTTTCTTGAATGAGATTTTGGTTACACATTCCTCTTCTCCATGGTCTCTGTTTTTGATAGTGTTGGTGATGTCGCGACCAACCTTTCTGCTCACACTTTCTCTAACCTGTCTGGCAATTTGCTTGGCATAGTGACTCGGACTCCTGCTATTGTTCTCATCATATTTTCCCTTTGAAAAAGAAAACCGAGGAACCTCAAAATCCTCATAAGAAACTGTGTTCTCCTTGTTGATTTGGAGAGAGAGTCTATGCTCAACATCCGATTTTCTTGCAGAGGACATTTTAGGAATCCCAGGCAAGAAGTCACTTCCAGTGCTGTTTCTATGTTTGATTATTTTGATATGTTGTCGTGGTCTATAAAGGTTTGGAGTGGAAAGGCACGGGGAAGAAGGGGAATGTGTATCAGGAAGAAGATCGAGACCCATTAACCTCGCAACCAAAGTTGGTGTCTTGGTCCCTGGAGAGACACTGATTTCTGACGAAAGATCACTAATTTCTGTTTTTGATCTTGTGCTCCCTCTTGTTCTGATCTGAATGTTCTTCTGGTTTTCAAAAATCATTAAACAAGTTAAGTGATTAAACCATCATTATTCTCATCAAACAAACAAACAAACCCACTAAAAACATATGTGAAAGCGAAACACATAAAAATTGGTGAAAAGTTGAAGGTGATGTGAAACTTGTGAAAAGGTGCATGCCAATTAACTTACAGGTATTTTGAAATTTGCTTCTTTTGAGATTGATGACACTGTAGTACCATCTTCTGACTCCAAGCTATGCCTTGGTCCTTCAGCTCCTGAAATATACAAAACCATGAATTATCCATAGTTCCCCAGAATAAGTTGATTTAGGAGTATAAAGAAATTATTTTATGTTGTAGTAAAGAGGTAATTTTAGAGCAAAAGGGTGTTTGAGAGTTGGAGAAAAGTAAGTAAAGTAAAGTGTACCTTTAGGGAGAGTGTGGTGTTCTCGGGTGCGAGACTTGAAAGAGGATGGTTGGTGGTTAATGGAAAAGTGAAATGGATGAAAATCGAAGGCCTGAAAGAGTGCACAGATGCAACCAGAAGGGATTTCCGTTTGAGCTTCTCCACCCCTCTTGGAGGACCTTCCACCCCAATGCCACTCCTTGCCCATAATTCGTAAACTTACGTCTTCGCTCAAGTCTCAAAGTAAGAAAGATGATTCGTTTCAAAGTGACAAAATCAGAATAAAAAAGACATATATAAAAGGAACCAGCCTGCGGTGTATTAGTTTAAGGTATTGGAAAAATAATCTAAAATGGGTGATGATATATATATATATTTATGCAAATGCAGGTGAAGAAGCGAGAAAAACGGATCCGTTTTGAAGCATAAAACGGTCACATTTGATGAAAGGAATTAAAGTACAGTTGAAGATGTGTATTTTGGAATTTGCGAGTACCAAAAAGATGCAGAAACTACCGAGAGATGCAAATCCATTTCTCTAAAGCTTTAGGACCAAACGAGACAAGTCAAAAGCGATACCTGGTTTATTGCACACTTTCATGCTGTCGTAATCTTGAGGGGAAAGACATTTTTTATGTTTAGCTTCGTCTTTCATCTCTATATGTTCACCAAGCCCACGTTTCTACCTTGGATTTCGTTCTGTCAAAAACATGCCTTTTTCTCCTCACATTTCACCTTACAGTCATATAATTTCCAGAAAATCAATTTTTTTAACAGGAAAGAGAAAAACAAAAGAATAAAAATAGTCTACGTAAGGTGTAATTAAAAATTCTTGAACGTAAATTATTTTTACACCCCTTTCATATTACTCTTCATTATCTTTCACTTTCTTTTTTTCTTAAAGAATATAAAAATTATTTTGTGTTAACATCATTTTATCTTTATAAAAATTGTTAAATAATAATAAAATAGTGTCAAATATCTTTTTTTTCAAATAATACTACCCATAATTTCGAATGGTATGCAACAGAAATGGATGCACGCGAAGCAAATCATAGGAGAACGTGCATTAGCGAGAGGGCAGTTAAATGTCAATTTCAACTACATTATCAACCAAGTAAAAGTTTAAATTCAATGCACGTTAATGGTACTGAAGTAAACTAAACTTTATTTGAAGAATAAATATCAAAAGTACTTTAAAAGACTATGTAAACTTTTTTTTAAATCCGAAAGGATTAATTTAAAATATTTCAACTGTCTTATATCAAAGTACATTTTTAAATAAAGTACAAAATTTCGTTTTGGAATATTCAAATTTACAGTAGAAACTGTTAGTACAGTTTTAAATGCCTTTAGAGAAAACTGAAATCTCAATTTATACATACATCTAAAAAAAATCATCGTACACGAAAATTTGACAATTTCAGGAATAAACATATCCCTCTTATACAATAGCATGATTATCTAAGGGGCGGAGGGTCATGGCACCCAAATACTTTTGATTGTTTTAAAAATCATGTATATCTTCTTAAAATTTTTGAAAACTTTTACATTATAAGTAGTATATTTTGAAAAATGAAAATTATATTGTATATTTTTTATTTCTTTTATAAAGCGTGACATTTAATATTAATATATAATAAAATATAAAATCAAATATAATAAAAGAATGAAAGTATTTAGGTTTAATATTTTTTTTTGTCTATGTTTTTGTTTGAAAATATCAAATTATGACTGAAAATTTAGAAGAAATTGAGACTAAAAGAGCTGGAGGACAATTTTTTTAAAATAGAAATCAAAAGATTAATTAAATCAAATATTTATTAAGATATTTTTTATTTTCTTTTTTATTGTCTTTTTAGTTTTTTACACAATTGTACTCGTCTCTCACTCTCATGTATTTTTTTTTTAAGAAAACAGAGAATTAGACACAAACTTAATTTTTATTTTTCATTTGTTTTCTTTCTCTTTAAAAAAAAAAAAAACTTTTTTTTTTTTTTATTTATTAATAAAATATTATTTTAATATTTATTAATATTATTTTTATTTTATAAAAATTTTATTATTT
>Ga0214542_1004148_pt1 | contig 28946 bp, 20 predicted proteins | sample CNSS1metaG_FD_160096 | JGI IMG/M metagenome (GOLD analysis project Ga0214542, IMG submission 160096) | Root nodule microbial communities from cowpea collected in UCLA plant growth center, Los Angeles, California, USA - CNSS1 | ecosystem: Host-associated > Plants > Roots > Nodule | place: USA...
TGGGGATGGGAAAAAAGTTTGATACCCGTTGGGTTTGGGTATGGGGATGGGGATGAATTTTTTATGCGGGGATGGGTATGGGATAGCGAAACCCGTCCCCGCCCCGCCCCGTTGCCATCCCTAACTAGGACAGACAAGGTTTTTAAGTCTATCATTTGTGACTAACCTCCCTTTTCTAAAAGTTTACTTAGTACACATTCAACAATATTTTCCTCTAGAAAACTTATGTGCATTGCACAATAACCATTTGGATGGTTCCAATATCAACTTACACCATCCTTCTTTAAAAGCCTAAAGCTTCACCAAAATCCTCCTCACAAGAAAAGGGAATTACCCACTACTAGCGCTTGACAAGACAATAGTTTGACAACAAACACAACAAAGAGGATCATCAACTATATCTAAACCTCAAACATGAAATACAAGAAGAGTCTCAAATACGAGAAGAGGTAGCAAAGCAAAGAGTTGTACAACAATACAACACGTGAGTAAAAGAATGAACTTAAGTTTGGAAAAGCTAGAAGTGATAAACTTGAAATTCCTCATAATGCCACTTCATCAGAAGCAACTTCTGACATCAATCAATGACGACAAGCAATACCTTTTACTAGAGAGAGCAACATTACATAGAGAGGACTAGGAAGAGATTAATCTAGATTCTTTGCAAAAAATAACGACCCAACCCAAGTACCAAAAGTCCACACTCATAATTCAAATCAGAAAGCATGATAATACTGACCAAATAAGCAAATTGTTTCTCAGCGAGAAATAAATGTGACAATGATTAGATAAATGATCGATAACTATACTCTGTAAGTCCAAATTGGATTATTCCACTGATAATTGTTTGACGTAGGACAAGTCTGAACCACAAAAATATGGGAACTCAGCACAAATAGACAAGAAATAGACTGAGATGAATTTTATACAAGAAGTACAGGACAAGGCCCATGACATCAGAAATATCCCAAAGAATACACTGTCGAGCTTGATATAACACGGGATGAGGCTCGTGGTATCATAAAAACCTCAAACATTTAGCTTTTACTTTAATGTTTTGTAGCATATCGATGCAAATAAGTGTGTACTCTTTATCCTTCACCCTGTTTTTTCCTAAAATAGGTTTTGCTATGTAAGGTTTTAACAAGACATCACATACACTTTATATTTCATAAGTACATGAATAGCATTCGAACTTGCGACTAGTCTACAAATTTGAGCCCAATGTCTAAATATACGATTACTTAATAAATATGAGCCTAATGTCCAAATATGTGACTACTCGATAAATCCAAGCAGAAGCGTCAAAATATGTGACTACTTGATAAATCTGAGCATGAGCGTCAAAATATGTGACTACTCAGTAAATTCGAGCATGAGTATTCGAATATGCGACTACTTGATAAATTCGAGCATGAGTGTTTGAATATGCGACTACTCGGTAAATCCAAGCCTAGTGTCCAAACTTGCGACTAATCGGTAAATCCAAGCCCAATGTCCGAACTTATGACTACTCGATAAATCTTAATCCAGTGTTCAAATATGTGACTACTCGGTATATCCGAGCATGAGTGTAAAAATATGTGACTACTCGGTAAATCTGAGCATGAGTGTCAAATATATGACTACTTAGTAAATGCAAGCATGAGTGTCCAACCATGGACCAACTTGGAAAATACTAAGTATTTTATGAGTGTTCGACCATGGACCCACTTGGAAAACATTACAAGTACATTAGAGTTCAACCATGGACTTACGAGTGTTTGATTATTAACTTACTCAGAAAAATTAGAGTATAATTAAGTGTCCAAGAGCATGACGATATCGATGCCCAAGTGCAACCCAACTATGAGCTAAAAGCAACATAAAACTCATCCAAGAGCTAAATGTAACATATAAAACTGAGTATAAAGAACTAAAAACAACATATAAACTCGTTCATTTAATAACTTGATCGACCTGCAAAAATTAACTTTCGAGCTCAGGGGCTTATCTGCATACCCAACCCAAAATATATTGTTATTGTCAGACCCAAAATGACATAACACTAACACAAAAAGTGCCTATAACGTCTGTTATTTTTAGCTTTTGACATCTGTAAAAATAATGACGTCATATATGGTGACGTTAAAATTAACGTTTGAAAATAAAACTGACGTTAGCTAACGTCGGAAATAGGGTGCTCGACGTCCCTTTACGTTTGTTTGATCAACACCCGACGTTCAACTAGCGTTAACAGAAAGGAAAAAAAAAGGCTGAAATTGACAGTTGAAATTGGCCCTAACAATGTAATAATAATATTAAAAAATAAAAACAAAATTAAAATTATTTTAACATTGAACAAATCTAATAATAAATATAAATTTTATTCCAAATTTATCAACTAAATTTATCAATTATCATAAAATCAACAAAATACATTAAAATCACTTTAACATGCAACCCATCTTATAATAAATCAAAATTTTATTCCAAACATTTAAAAAATCATAATTTTCGTAATAAAAAAAAAGCACCAAAAAATAATATACAAAATAAGAGGAAAATTAAAACTAACCTCTAGTAGCAAGTTCAAGGATGCAGATGAAGGAGGAGGAGGCGAAATTCACGGTGCAAAGGGGAAGAAAACCCTACATTAATGTGAAATGGAGACCAAAACAAAATCCAATCGGTTCAAAATGTCTAAATCAGTGCACAAATCAAAACCCAACAAGATTTCTGGCAAAAAACTCACCTGTGGAGGTTGCGACGGCCAGCGGAACGCAGAGGTCACCTCACGAAGAAGAGAAACAATGTCGTGTCGCGGTGCTGTTAAGCCCTATAAAAAGGGGGATGTTGGGTTTGTAAATACCCGACGTCAAGTGATGTCGGATTAGTGGGATACCCGACGTTGCGTGACGTCGGGCACAAATCCAACAGATGTCAAGTTCGCGTGATGTCGGGCGCATGGATAACTGACATTAAGGGACGTTGGGGCTTAGGTGGACAGACGTCAAAATTGACTCTTTATTTACAAAAATACCACAGGTCATTTTTGACGTTTGTATTCCTTTTAGCATACGTTAAGTGGGTAATGTTATAGCCACTTTTTATGGTAGTGTAATAAGCATGAGATTCAAGCGTGAGATCTATATGAAATATTAACACCCCTCAAATCAGAGAAAAAATTATATTTATGATAATATAAACATAATCCGATTATAATAAACTAAATGTAGTTATTATATCTGTTAATCTATCTTGAACTTATCTTATTTATTGTCATACTAACAAGTCTATGAGTCTATGAAAGCCTATAAATACCCCTAATCAAAGGGAATAATCTAACTTAATATTCATCCTATATTCAAATATTTCTTACTAACTTGAATGTCAAAATTCTTGTAGGTGGACTTCCTCTTATTGGCAATCAGGAGCTCAAACACGGATGGACATCAAACTCCTCAATCATGCAAAGACATCAAACTCTTTCCACCTGGGATCAACCTATCAACCTAGCAAAATTATGATAAAAACACTTTTGATTATAATTAGAAATTAAGTTTATGATTCTTTTCGAATTTTAATTATTTTGAAAGTCAGTCTACAACAAGCATATAAAGAAACAAAAAATGTTATTTAATAAAATAAAACCGTCAATAAACAGTTCCTTAATTTTATGAACATTAAAAGTTTGTTAGCTAAAAGAAATTGGACGGGCCAGTAATAATTGGGCTTGGAAATTTGCTTTCTACACCTACCAGTTCAAGCCCAATGCAGCCACCTACTGAAGCAATAAAAGTCACAGTCCAAACCAAAATCAATAACTGTTGCGTTTGAGTCGAAAGCTGGAAGTGATTCTCAGTTAGGGTTCCAAGAAATCAAGAAGAAGAAGAAGATGTCGTATCTGTTGCCTCACTTGCACTCCGGCTGGGCCGTCGATCAAGCAATCCTCGCCGAAGAAGAGCGTCTCGTCATTATCCGATTTGGTCACGATTGGGACGAAACCTGCATGCAGGTAATTCTCAATTTCAATTTCATGTCATGAATTTGAGTTTTATGCTGTAAATAATGAATTTCGTATTTTGAATTTTGAATTTCAAACTGATTAAACCTCATATTGTGAACTGTGCTGGTTTCGATTTGAATTGCAATTATTTCTGATTAAATTGGGAGAATAGATGGACGAGGTGTTGGCCTCGGTGGCGGAGACGATAAAGAACTTCGCGGTGATATACCTGGTGGACATAACGGAGGTGCCGGATTTCAACACCATGTACGAGCTCTACGATCCTTCGACGGTCATGTTCTTCTTCAGGAACAAGCACATCATGATCGATCTCGGCACTGGAAACAACAACAAGATCAATTGGGCTCTCAAGGACAAGCAGGAGTTCATTGACATCGTCGAGACTGTTTACCGCGGCGCGAGGAAGGGTCGCGGTCTCGTCATCGCTCCCAAAGATTACTCCACCAAATACCGCTACTGATTCATGCGGATCTGTAAAGTAAAACAAACGAATTACTCTGCCATGTTACTTATGTGGTGGTGGTTGTGTGATTGATTGTTCTGATATGCAATCTAAACCCTGTTGAAAAAATATTTCTAATTTAAAATTTAAATTAAAAATATATTTGTCTGTTTTAAATCTGTTTTTTTATTAAGTAAATTACCCACTACCACTATCTTTCATTTACATTTTGTTTCAATTACAATGTCGTGTACATTTTAGTTTTTTTTTTTTCTTGTGGCTGATAAGTTCTTATAAATAGATCGTTGCAGAAAAGCAGAAATACACAGGATATAGTTTTCCAATTTGCATTTATCTTATAAAAAAAAAAATTGTTCTAAAAATATTGGAGCATTGCTGTTCATGGGTGGAGAACTCTTTCTCTAGACAAGAATGGTTCAACAAAAAGAACATTATGTTGTTTTAAAGCGCATTATAAAGACAGTTCATTGCGCTCTTCATCCTAGGCTGCTAATAAACTCTTTCCTTCCCTTAAATTTATTATTATGTTGGTAATTACAAACATTATTTGTGTTTTAATTCTTATGAAGAATATCACTGTTCAGAGTTATTAGTCTAATTTTCTATATTAAACTATTTTCTAACAAACCCAATTCATTTGCCTGGCTTGGCTGACATGTCATTTGAGTGAACTACCACCTCAATGATTTGAAATTACTCTTGTCATTTGCTGAATAGTGTTGTTTCAATAATTATTTAGTTTTGCATTAGTGAGTGTTTGTTTTTACATTGAATTCTCTAGAACAACGATTTTAGGGGTTTAGTTTTCTGTAGAGGAATTGATTCTGCAATTAGATTTGATATGGTTTTTGCATTTTATAGTTTAATCAGGGTTGTTGATACGTTGGATTCAACTTTTGGTCTTACCCAATGTTTACATAATAGGTACACGAGAAAGTATGCAGAAAGCCTACAACAATTATAGCAACTAGAAGTCAAGTGGTATTTGTCTTTTGCTGAATAGTGGTGTCGTTTGAATAACTTTTTTTTTTTCAAATGTCATGTACTCAAATTGGAGTTTTTCCATGCCTGGTTCAACACCTAATCAATGATTTTTAAGCAGACTGAAAGTTTAATTCTTCTAATATGTTTTGACAATTTTTTTTTTCTATTATATACAATTGAATGAAGTTGTTTCAAAAATTTTAATTTTTCTCTAAATTTTTAACGATTAATTTTAATGAGAGACAGTTATCAATTTTAATTTAAAGAAAGAGAGTTATTAATTTTAATTTAAAGAAAAAGTACACCATTGCATTGACTTTGAACTAAGGAAACATAGTATTTAAATTTTTTATTATATTAAAATTATATAATATATACGTATAATTTTTTCTATATAATTTTATCATTAATATACTCTTTTATTTTTATGAATAATTAATGAAAACAGTACAATTTAAATAATATATAATTTTGTAAGAAAAATATTTAAAAAATTATTTAAAGGTTATTTTTAATAGGAAAAGATATTTAATTTCTTTAATTAAGAGACCGTAATAGTTTTAATTTATTGTTGTGAATAAAATTCAAGGACCTTAAACTACGTGATGAGAGGAGCAGTGCCCTTGAGTTTCAGGGCTTTGTCCTTTACCTCCCGGGGCAGGAGAGACCAGAGCTTGTGGATGCTGACCATGGCCCAGTCGTCATTTCTCTGCTCTCTGTCTTCGGCCGCACAAAACCTTAATACAAGAAAATTATCTTCATAAAAGAGAAAAAAAACTGAACTTCATTATTCTTTTAGTTATGTAGTTTCTCAAACCACGTATCTGAAGCAACCAACCAACGTAGCAAACACAAACATTTATGGATGGAATAACCGCATTTAACTGCTTCAACAAGGTTTTGGCAAAAACTTCACTCTTCTTCGTTAATGTTTTCTTCCTTTTGAATATTCTTTATTGTCATGACTGTGCTACCATTTCTGAAAGTTTTCTGCATTTTGAAAGTGTGTAATCGCGATCTCTTCTGTTCTTTGCTACCCTTTGGTATTTCTTTCCTGTGCGTCTCTCTTCTTTTTCCTGCTCCCTCCGCTAATACAAACAAAGGTATGTATATATAGTATTTACATTTGAAGCACCGAGACTTATTGTCATGACTGTGACTTACATTGCATTTGAAACTGAACTGTACACAACTCAAGAAGGAAACACAAAAGTTGTTTATATGTAATAACATCACTTCGCATTCAGTCTGTTCTGAAAGAAAATATAAGTAAAGAATTTCAGACTTGGAACAAGTAAATGGAATTTGAAGGTTGTTTTACTGACTTTATACTTACTCCATTTCTTTTGTGTTATTTTTTAACATCAGCATCCTGCAATAGATTTTTTTATTGTCATACATTGTTTTCTCAAAAATTTGAGTCTGTTATTAGAAGTTAATATATTGATTGTTATTTGCAGTAACATTTTTCATGCATGTATATTTATTCTTTTGCCATATTTTGTATTTGATTTCAGAATTTCTCACGGCTACAGCAGTCCGCATTACGTTTAGTTGACATGGAAATTCCAGTAAAGAAGCAATGTTGGAAACCTAATGAATTCAAAAGTTACAATTTCTTCTTTCTAATTCCATTTCTAAATTTTAGGGAATAACTGATCCTATGCTTTACATTGGAATTTTGTTCAGTATGTTTGCATGGCCTGTAGAAGATCATTGTACAGGTACATCTTAGCACTATCTCCTTTTCCACTTCCCTATCCGTCGATCATTGTTTGACTTTAACTTGCCTGAGATATTGACATATATATATATATATATATATATTTCTATCTTCTTCACAGCATAAATTATCATCACTCAGGTGAAAGTAAAACCTGGTATGGAGTGCCTGGCTATGAAGACTCTCATTTTGAAAAGACTGTCTTACAACAAGTGTATTGCAATATGATCTTAACAAAACATGGAGATGCTGGAGCTTTCAGGTTTCTTGCACAAAAAACTTCCATGTTCCCACCAAATGTTATGTTACAACATGATGTGGAAGTTTACAAGGCTGTACTGAATCTAGGAAAGTTTGTCACACCTTTCCTAGAGCATATCATGCTGGATTTAGTCATGGTAATATTTCATTCTCTTCTCGGTTGTAGTGTGATTTTGACTGCACATGGTCAGAGACATACAGTTATACAACTTCAAGTCTTAGATATGGATTAGAGTTTTGATTTTCAGAAATGGTCACGGTAAAGATTTTTTATTCTTAGTAATCGGAGATAATTTTAAGTTATCCAAATACATCAGGTTTGCTGATATACCGCATATGCCACAGGGATTGTTATGTGGCTTACCTGCTATGCAAGTACTTCTTTTCTCATCCAATTTGTCTTTGCCATGGTAAGACATCATTTTGAGAATTGTTAGTTCAATTTGCTTGCTTTCATTGATATCTTAGATGTAGATTTCGTGATGCTTTGAGACGTGTTAACTTTCAGTTTGTTTGGAACATGTTTTGGTTCTTAATGACTTGTTTTTCGGCTGTGTTCATTGTATCATGCAGACATTGCACCGCATACTTGTGTATGTGGAAGGTATTATTCTATTTTCAAAAGGAATGCTGCAATGAAACATTCTCAGTATCAAGTTTATTCTCCTGTAACAGAAATGAATGCATCAAACATCTTGAGGTATGTGGAAAAATTGGTAAAGGCATTTTTGATGGATTGGCTTTGACACTTCAAAATCTTAAAATATACCTCTCTTTTCTTGCATCACAAGTTAAAGGGGTCTAATTCATTTCCATTTTTTTTTAAAATTAAAACTGAAAGCAGGATAATCCTTGGCAGCAAGAAAAGAGTGTGAGAGGAACTGCTAATTCTCCAGGTGCAGCATCTAAACCGAAAACACAAGTAGCTGACTGCATTAAGCACAGTGTTGAAAATAAGACGCATTGGACAAACAATGGGCCTCCATCTGTGAAGGGTACCAATAGCCCAGAAATCATTTATAACTTGAGAAAATGGAAATCAAATTGATTCTATAAATTCCTGCAACACCTTCTGCGGGAAAACATCCAAAAATTGAGTCTGAAAAAGTAAAATAAGCTATTAACATGTAGCGATATCCAAAATATAAGGATAAAAATTGGTTCATAAGCGTTCACCAAAATATTGTGTTGTCAATATTTAAGGGAAGTGAACAAAGTCACCTCCGAGACATGTGGGGGCAAAGCTACAAGAAAGTGGTCAACATTAAATCCCAACAAACACCAGAGTTTCAGGAATTGATGAAGTATGGCATTCTTAATGGAGAAGTTGTTATACATAATCTACTGTGATTCATGTGCAATTTTATATACCTTACACCTTATTACTTGTATTGTATCTATATATCTTTGCTACTAAACTTTAAAGTACCTAATATGTAATTCTATCTATTTTTACTTCCAATTAAGGCTAAAAGTTCTGTAATTGCCATTCCAATCATGTACCATGTAGCTGCTGCCAGTATGCTCTGCAACCAAGAGCTATTAACAATATCCAGAGCAAGAGAACCACCCACATGTTCTTGCAACTCAGGTGTTGACCCAAGTGTGTGTACATGAACTGTAACCACTGCAGTCAATGCAGTAACCATTGGTAGTCCCCATCTAATAGGGCTATTTTGATTCTCATATGATTCATGATCAATTTCCTTTGTGTTTTTCTGTCCTTTAACTGAAGGCTTCTCAGGTGGGGTTGGAGTAGCAGTAGTTGTAGTTGAAGAAGGAAGGACATGAGTTGAAGGAGTCCAATAATCCTCTGGATGAATACAATTTAATGGGGCTTGATGTTTGGTCCTTGTCCTTTCTCTGACTTTCTTCCTTGCAGCTGCGTCTCTGAGCTTGCTGATATCTGGTTCAGGCAATTTATATACAACTCTTGTCATGCTTTTTTCAGATTTTGATGAGCCACTGCTTGCACTAGGTGTTTGCCAGTATAACCAATTGGAAATTGATCTTATTGCTTGAATTGCTGACATTCTTGATTGTCTTTGGAGGTCTGTTTCCTGTAAGCAATGTACTCTAGTCAATCCACAAAATGGAGAAAGAGTACTGGATTATGATGCACAGCTAAGATATGTGTATCGGATACAACACGTTGATACGTTTATTTTAAAAATAATAGGATGTGATACATGATATAAATTATTGAAAAATGTATTAAAAAATGTACAAAAATTCTTGAAAATATGATAAATATATGATTGTTATCATGTGAATTCAGCTTAAAATAAACACGGTGAAAAAAAAATTATAAATTATTGTCATTATAAAAGTATTATTGTTTTATAGATTAGATACCTCATAAATAAGTATTGATAAAGTATCCTAAAGTATCGGACATGGAAAGATTATCCAAATTGAAGTATCGGTGCATCATAGGTAATGAATAAGGAATGCAAGCATGAAAGTTTAGCATAATGAAGACAATTTGTCATGTCCATTCTTGTTCTCTATTATGTATTACCCCATTACATTTCAAACTAACCTTAGAAGACTTGGAAGCTTTTTGTTTTGATTCTTGGAATCTAGTCTGAAACTTCTCCACGTCTACAAATATGTTAGCAACACGAGCACCTGCTGTATGAGCTGCGCCTACTCTTACATTGCCACGTGGTTGCTTGGACATCAAGAACTCCAAAGCTGCAAGGTTGGACCTCTCAACAACTCTAGTTTGTTCAAAAGCATAAGAAGAATGATTATTCACAAGAAGTGAAATGGAAAAGGGAGAATCGTGATTTAAAATCTCCTGACCAAGATACTTTTCACATTAACAACAAAACAACAAAAGTCTTTTCCTATTAATTCAGATTGCTACATGAATTCACCACAGTGATGATGATGCTATAGTGTGCCTGAAGGTGTGAAACAATTTACAACAAAATATGGCACTACACTATTCTAAGTATCAAGAATATCATCCGATGTAAATCAGAACAAGTAACGTATTGTAAAGGTAACAATTAAGAAAAACTCATGATTCTCTGAACTTACGAAATGCAATTGACAGGGCAAGATTCTATTGCCTCATCAATTTTTTGTGGGGAATCAGCCCACTGAGCAACAACCCTTGCTCTTCCATAAACTGATTCAACAGCAAAAGTCTTTTCTGCTAGCAGTGCACATTTGAGGCAGCCAACACATTTGATCTCGTCAACAAATATTGCTCGCTGCTCACTTTCTGATCCACACCAAACCGAGTATATGGGTCTGCCTGTGAAGCCTTTGAATTCTGAACTCTTTGCTTGCTCCTGCACCACATGAACACTTTCTTGCATAAACAGCCAACCCAAACAAATTCAAACACTATCCAAAAACATGGATTCACTGATACTTTCTCCCAGTTCAAACGCAAAATTTTATGTTTTTCTGCTTTTCTCTGTCCATGAAACAAACAGTGTATCCATCTCATGACCCAAACACTATTTCATAATCAAAGACTGGAAATGGACTAAGCCCCAATTTGGATAAACTCCTGAACAAACACTTCAAAGGAAAAAAAAAAAAAGACAAAATGAGTCAAATTTCTGGTATAAGTTAAGAGTAACAGACAACCGTAACAGTTTAATTTCCTTGGACTCAGACAATTAATCAATCAAAATTATGACTTTTATGATAATTGTTGTAAAACTCAACAAGCTCCTTGGCTTTTTCAAAAAATCACTTCTAACTTTTTGTCTATTAACACGACAAACTTAAGAGAACCTGACATTCTTGCATACAAAAGCTAGCTTTTTTACAATTAAAAAGCTCTCCACAGAAGCTCATCCAAACTGCTCCTAAAACTTGAATAGGATAGAAGAAAAAAAATCAATTAGTCATAGAACCACAAGTGATGAATTGACAGGAACTTCAAAACATGAGACGAGTAATGAAAGGTTTGGCTTTATTGAATGCCCTCAAGAAATTTGAGGGAATTGAAGCTAGGAGGATGTTCGTGTGGAACTTGTCCTTACCCAGTTCCAAATTTCGATGGAACAGTTTGTGAATCAAAACCAGGACTCAATTGTACAAGATGGATCAACTTGATTTATTGACACGATCTCAATATAATATAAAGCTAAATTGTATAACTATACAAGTATAATACCCTTACAATTGAATCAAAAGCAAGTCGTAGGAACTGTGGAAGAGAAAAAACCTTATCATAGGCATGGCGTGCATTTGGGTCAGAGAGAATGGCATAAGCTTCATTAAGTATGATGGCCATGTCATGACCAGCAGGGCCAGCAATGTCAGGGTGGCAGCGCTTCTGAAGATTGCGATATGCCACTTTCACCTCTGACTGATCACACGAGCTGTCTATGCCCAGAAGCTCATACAAGTCAAAGTCTATCACAGAAGATGATGATGATGATGATGCCTTGCATGTGAGGATGGAGGTGGATGCATTAGACTTTGAAAAAGACTTGTTGTGGAGGCTTGAAGGGTGAAATCCCAGTGGCTTTTTGATGATGTGTGAAGGAAGGCATAGAGATGCAGATGAAGCAGTGGCCATGTTCATGGCGATGTTGGTGTTGAGGGAAGAATGAGTGTGAGAAGAACAAGGCAAGGAAAGAGGATAAGACATTATCGGATCATATGGTAGAGTTTGAAAACTTTGGTACTGCCATATAAGAACATGACCCACGACAGCGAACCATGTAAGATATTTTGCCTTCTCACTTAACTTTTCCTGAAAAGGATGCAAGATACTTATATTTCAACATAAACTAGATTTTTTAAGATTTCATTTTCTAAATTTTTCTTAACATAGTCTCATTTAATATATGTTATTTTTTTAAGATTTAAATATGTATTTGTTTCCCATTAGAGAATTTCAAATTGTTCTCTTGAGGTTTTTGTTTTATTCGAGTATTTTGTTTTATTCTCAAATTTTGAAAAATTAATGTAATTTATTCCTTGTAAGTTAGTATAGTAACAAGATATTTTATGTTATTTTGTAGATTTTTTATTTTTGTATTTAAAAAAAAATTGTTCATATATCAAGTTATTTTCGATAATAATATCACATGTGAGTAAATATCACATGTATGTTAGTGTTAACACTATATATTTAATTAAATTACTCTATTTGCTGCGGTGAATCAATTCTCTCGGGTTTTTTTTTTTAAATTGAACAATTTTGTTCTTTTTTGACTAAATTTGATTTACATTAAACTTCATTTTAATTTAATAATTTTTTAACAAGATTAATTTTATATAAATTTATAATTTACGTCAAACTTTATTTAAATTTTTTTTTTAATTTTAAATTTATTTATATTGATATTTTATTACATCATACTTTAATATTATTTGATATTTGAATTTGTAGTTCACATAGTTGTATATAAAATTATAAAATAAATTACCAATATAACATTTAATATCTATGTAAATGTTACAATTGGTTTAAAAATAATTCCAAAAATATTTAATAAAATTTAAATTTTAATAAAATTATCATTATAACATTTATATAAAAATTAAATTTTGTCTCAATTTGATGAGGGATAAAAATGTCTCATTCAAAAAAATGGGAGTGAATTGAATCAAAACAACAAATATAGGGATTGAAATGAATATAAGACAATAACACGTGGTACTAACACTAATATTTGGCACTATTACTGTCACATCACATTGCCATTGCCACATTTTTTTTATCAGCAAAGAATTATATATATATATATATATATATATATATATATATATATAATTATAGAGGTCTTTTGGCTGTGCTACCCTATTACAAAAGCATTTATCTATTGTAAACATCATACACTTAAACTTAACAAAACTCAACTAACTCTCCCTTTAGACATTTATATAGAGTGACTACAAAGCTACATCAGGTCCAAATTTAGGTTTGTAATCGAGCATCATACTCTAATAAATCCATAATACATTGTTTCCTTGATATCCATTTACTGATACACCTTTGTTTTTCATCTGATCTTGTTAGTATTTCCAAGTTGTCTCTAAATATGATAAGAGTTGCATGAGACATAATCTTCCCCAATTTCCTGCACAGACAAAACGAACACCAGACTAAAAGCCTGACATGGTTAGAGGTTAGGTTGTCTTGAGAAGGGATAAAGCACCTGAATCACATTTCTTGCTTCCTGATAGGCATTCGTGCCCCCTACCCAGTCCTTTATTTGTGATTGTTGTTATGTTTCTAAGTAACAGAATGAATGCACTGAATTGGACAAATAATCTAGTCTGTAGCGTTACCAATTTTATACTTTGTTCAAGCTCAAGCATTTTATTGTGTCAAAGTAAATATTTCCTCTACATCTACTTTCCCTTGCCTAAACACAATTTTGTTCCTATGATTCCATATGTTCCTTATAATTGAAACCCATACACCTTTCCATAACTTATTTCCTTTACTGTTAAGGCTCAATAATTCGAATTGTTGGAAATAAGCTTTAAGTTGATTATGATGCACCGTACTCACTTCCACCCACCTTTTACACATGTGCCAAATCTTTTTTGTTATATTGCAAGTGAGGAATAAGTGTGTATTAGTATGTTCTTCTAGCCCACAAAATACACATAAAACACCACTTAATTTAACCCCTCTCCTCCTAAGATTTATCCTTTTAGGCACCTTATTCATGATTACCGTCTTCATCTTTCCAAAACCAAGAATCCACACTCTTCTTATTTCCTGTTTATTGTATAAGGTTCTTAAATTCATCTACTTAAGGCAACTCCCACTGAAACCATTTGCTTCTCCATTTTACTCCTCATTCCCACTTGTTGTTTTTCCATTTCCCAAACTCCTTTATGACTTTATCCATAAGTATGGAATTTCCATATAGCCTAGGGAATCTAAGCTTTAAGGGATCTAATCCAATCCAAGTATCTTCCCAAAATTTTATAATGGAGCCTGACCCTACTTTCCATTCTACATTTTGGTCAAACCATCTCCCTTTTTTCCCTTTCCCGTATATCTCCCTTAAGTCTTTCCACCACATAGACATATATTGATTACTTTCCCCAATGAGACCTCTCCAAGATCCATATTTTGATTCCAAAATATCTTTCTAGAGACTATGCTCTTCCTTACCTAGTCTCCATTTTCATTTGGTTAACAAAGCTTTATTGAACAACTCAATGTCTTTTATACCTATTCCTCCTTCCCTTTTTGATTTACATAATTCCTCACATCTAACCCAAGTTAATAGTCCTTTCATTTGTTGTCACTGCCACATGACACGATATTGGCTTGACATGTGATAAATTTGAAAAAAAAAAACAAAAGAAAAAAAATCACTAATTAACACATGACTGACATATGTGTATATTGTTGTTGGTATAGAACGAAAAGGATAAAATAATATTATTTTTTTCAAAATTATAGACCTAATTGTGTAAAACAATCAGAGACTAATTTAAACTGTATTTAAACGTAATTGGGGACAAAACTGTATTTAAACTTTTTTTAATTAATTTTTAATATTTTTTTAAGATGAATTTAAAATATGATTTATGTATTTAAGATAATTGTTTGTTACACACATATCCACTTTATTCTTAAAAATGTCTTGGATAGTATTTGTAAGTCATTTTATGAAATAAAAAGTTATTTTTTAATTTTGGAATGCATAATTCATAATTTATATTTTACTTCTAAATTGTGCAATTTGAATGTGTTTTTTACTTCTACATTGTGTAATTCAGAAGTCAACGGATTGGGTAATCAGAAAGCTTTTTTACATTCAATTTATGCAATTAAAAAGTTATCTTTTACATGAAAAAAAATCGTATTATACTATCTGGAAACCATTTTTTCATAAGAAAAACATCCAGATTGTGTTATCCGAGAGTGGTTTTCAGATTGTACAATTTGAAGGTCAAAAAATATTTTTGAAATGTGCAAACCGGAAGAAACCCTTGGGTCAAACAACCTAAAAACTTTTCTTACGAAAAAAATGACATCCTTGAATCCATTGATGATACAACACATTAAGAAGGGTTACTACGAGAAAAGGGACGATGATGGCAAAGGGGCACCGATGATGACAATGATAAAGGGGTGACGACGACAAGAAAACAGTTTGGTCTTTTAACCACACAACAGCGGTGCACTTGGAAAGTAAGCGGATCCAGAAAAAATGGCCGTGAAAGTCTCCAACTTAAATTTGGGCAATATTAGATTGGTCTTTTCTTCATATGCACTCCTATAACTATTTTAGATAGATACTTCTACAATATCCCATAATAAACATTTATTATGATAAAACAATGTACGATTTAAAATATAATTATTTTAGATTGATACTTCTACAATATCCCATAATAAACATTTTTATGATGCATATTTATCATAAATTCAAGACTTACAATATTATAATATTTTTCCAATGAGGTTAACGTAGGAGCAAAATTTAAAATATTGGATCTTGAAAAATAAAAGAATATATTTTTTATCTTGAAAATATGTATTTATATGAACAACAACAAAATATTAAGTTAACAGTTTGCGTTGTAAGATCATTGATTTGGATTAAAAAGTTGCAAAAAGGATGCGAAGAGGTATACTTTTAATAAAAGAGGTAAAATATAAAATATCTATTTAATTATTTATCAATTTGACTGTAATATATTAATGTGAATAGAGAACAAAAGCATAATTTTGAAATTGAAGTAGAGAGGTATGTGCTTATATAACTCTTGCACTTCCATAGCCTTTTGACTCACTTAATTTTGTTCTATTCCAAGAGAAGATCCCTCCGATAAAGTGTTATGACTAAATTTGTGTGGATCTTTATTGTCCTTCTTGCCTTTTGTCACTCAACTCGTTTATGCGAGTCATTGTTCTATGTTTTTCTATACTATTGGAAGTTCCACAACGATTAGTAATAGTGAGTTTATAAGTAGATACAAATTTCATCTTACAAGTCAATTTTGTAGGTTAGATAAGACTTAAAGTAATCCACTTCTTAACATATATCTATATTTCTAAGCCTTTTAAGATTATTGGTACAACATATTAAAGTGTTGCTTATGATTTTTTTTCTCTTGTGCATGTATAGGGTGGTGGTGAAGGATCTCTTACACCAGAAGGTATATTGTCATCCACATATTTTAATTTGTTCACGCATTCCATTTACCAAGAATGTAGATTGATAACACGAATATATGTTCAATTTTGTGAGATTATACAAAACTCTTGTGTTTGTAACATTATAACAATTCATCTAATACACTTGGTTAGTTTTTTAACTAATAGAATGTTAGTTTAATGTTTGCAAAATGTCAAACTAATATATTGCAAAATGATATTGTCTAACTTGATGGGGAGGGGACAATAATAACAATTGAAAATACCAAAGTATACAATGGAAATAATTCCCTCAAACTTGTAAGAATCTATTAGGAGCAACAACAAAATAAAATGACAACAATAACGACAAAAAGAGAATACCAATATTTTTAACATGGGAAAACCTTCTCGATGTGAGAAGTAAGAATTCACGAGCAAAGGCCAGTACAAGAGGGTACAAGAGAGTTAAATCAAAAGCACAAACAAATTTCTATAACTAGCCAATACATCAAAGCAATAATGCTTTCAAATATGAAGAACAAAGAAAAGAGAAACCCAAAAAAAAGATATTTTGTGGGACTGGTATCTCTAATCTTAGGTCTCTTATTGACAATCCAATCAGTCAGAATTAAGACCTTTATGTTATGAATGTACTATCAAAATTTAAACCTGATCCAACGGTGAACAAAACAGAAATTGTCGTTTATAAGGGCTACATATTGAAATTCACTACAAACTTTTTCTCCCTTTTTTTCTCTCTGAAGGCTGTGTTTTGCATTCTCTAGATATACCTTTATGCACTCATTTGTTATTCTCTCTTGTGACATAAAAGACCCATGTCTACTTAGATTAAATAGTGAGAAAAAATGGTATTGATTATGTTGGACATTTTAAACACATAATTAGGAGCCCAACCCAACACATCTCCCCACTTATCCAACCCAACACATCTCCCCACTTACAACTATGTGGAGGTGACCCAACTAGTCCGACAATCTCAAAACAAGCTTCAAACTTCTTCCTTGACAATGTCTTAGTCATCATATCAACAACATTGTCACCTGTATGAACTTTATCTAACTCTAACAATTTAACATCCAAAGCATCACATATCCAGTGATACATTACATCAATATGTTTGGAGCTAGAATGAAAAGTTGGATTCTTACCAAGATGGATAACACTTTGACTATCCAAAAATAATAGATAATTGTTCTACACAAAACCAAGCTTCTGATTGTCATAACCACTATCAAAACCAAAAGTTGTTAGTCACTATATGTTTATTACCTCTAAAACAAAGTCTCAAATCATTAGTACCACGAAGATACCTAAAAATCCATTTCATAACATTCAAATGTTCTTTACCTAGATTTGAAAAATATCAACCAAATGTACTAACAATGTAAGATTCGCAAAATTTACTTAATTAAATAAATAATTAATTAATAAATGCGGGTAGTGGGAGCCTTTATGGCATTAAATATTGACTATTGTTATGTGAAAAAGTACTAGCTAAAATGATTGAGAGTACTTGATTATGTTGAAAGGACTTGGGTTCAAGTCTTATGTATGCCATTTATGTGTTATTTTTATTGTGCATTATTTTAACAATGTATTTATAGGAATTATAGTGAAATTTGAATTGGATGAATGGTTGACCATTGACGTGACATTTGTATGGTTGTGTGTTTGAACCTTGGCCTAAGCAAAATAACTTTCTTTTTGCCAATTTTCTTTTTAGCATGAATGTGAAAGGCCAAAACCCTAGTAGTCAGAAGGGGAGCCAAAGGGCTGGAAAACCACCATGAAATAGCCATTCAATGATAGTTAAAACCTAATTTTAATGGCATTTTTGTTTTTGGCAATTAACCACAATTAAGATCCAATTAAAGAGACAAATTAAGGGAGAGAAGAGTAGTTTTGAGATTGGACAATTAAGAGTATGTGAGGGGTGTCATTCCAGAGGAAAACAGAGTTAATGAGTGCTTAATTGGAGCTGAATTGGGGGAGAGCTAAGGGAAGCCATTTTTGGTCAAGAAGAAACTATCACATTTTCAAATTTAAGCAAGGAAACTAGGTTAGCGGAGCTGGAATCGTTATTTTTAATTTGTATCATTTAAATTGTATGAAATGTATGATAAATTGGATGTATATATTATGTTCATTCTATGAATTTTGTGTTTCTAGGATTTTTCCAGAAATCGCCTAGCGAGAGATGAACTACCGGTAGATGACTCATACTAGTTTATGTGCAAATTCTAGGTTCTTGATAGGAACCGCCTAGTGGCATGAGCGGGCCGCTAGGCGACACAAGCTTGTAACCCAGTTTCTGGGTTTTCCTGATGAATGGCCTGGCGGTGATGAACACCCGCTAGGCCACGCGAACCTGTTTCACTCAATTTTGATGTTTTAGTGTTTATGGGTTGATTCTGATTGGGGAAATAGGGAGTTATATCTATTGGTTGGTTGTTAGATGCTAGAATTGTTGGATTATGTAGTGAAGGAAAGGTAATTGGAGGAAATTGTATGGACACTTACTTTAGGGTTGGAAAATTTGGGGTTTTATGTTACGAGATTAAATAATGTATGAATTTCAGAAAGAAATATAATGATCACTTTTAATTTGATAATTAAAGCCTCTGAATGCATGATTATTTGATTGGATTGCGAAATTAGGCAGAAAAAGGAATTTGGGATTTTAGGGTTTCAGGGATAGGCCCAACATATGTGCCGCCTGGTGGGACTAAATCTGCCGCCAGGCGATAGTGCAGGCCAGGGTGGTAGTTTTGCTCCTGGTCGTGAGGGCACAGGGGAAAATCCATGATGCATTTTGGAGAGAATCGTATAAATCAATTAGAGTAATGTCAGGTCATGAATGTCTTGGTGTTGATGGGGAAATATATGAAGGTTTGGATTTCAAATGGTAAGTGGGAAAATTGTGTTATTGTAAATAAGGCAGAATAGTAACTAAACCAACCTTGTAAATGGAGTGGCTGGACCAGGAGAATTAGGAAATTGGACATATTTGGGTGGACAAGTTAGGTATGGTTTAAGGCAAGTGTTAGAATGTGATATAATATGGCAAGGGATTAAGAGAAAATTTGTAAGGTTGAATCAATGTTGTGGTTTTGTTGGAAGAAAGGGGGTAATTCGTATCAATCAACAACGAAGGTGTTAGTGTGAACACTTGAGATGGCATACGAGTGAACATTTAGAGAATAAGTGTAAAATGGATGAGTTATTATAAGTCAGAATGGAGAAAGGAATTAGAATTGAGGCACTATGGGATGAGTGGCAAGGATGAGTGGGTGTGTGAGCAACTGTGACTAAACTAAGCAAAAACCAGTAATACGCAAGTATTGGTGTAGTGTTTGGCAGAGATGTGTAACCTACCAGGCGATAGCTACAAAACAGTGGGGTTCTGGAGCAAGTAGCGTCTGGCGGTGAGGGTGGTCCTACTAGGCGATGTCTACAGATCAATGGGCTTTGAGGCGCTTGGCGCCTGGTGGTACGTGTCTCCCGCTAAGCGGTCTGGAAGCGTGTTACGCCTGGCGGCTTTGGAGCAGCGCTAGGCGATATTGTAGAGGCAAAGAATGTATTTTGTTTGCTGTGGATGGGCATGGTCTACAAAGCTTTGGTGATACCTCTAAGGTCAGCTTGCTGGTGTTTCTTGAGTTGTGGCTCAGAACGTATCCCTTGAGTTGTGGCTCGGGATAAGGGTTAAGCACGTGGCATTCCTTGAGTTGTGGCTCGGGATGGTGGATGAACACGAGGAACTCTTGAGTTGTGACTCAGGTTGACGAGTGTTGTCGGCGTGAGTGTGTGATTTATGGCTCATACAGATGGGTCCAGATAGATTGCCCTCCTCAGTATGTAGCTGACGAGTTTGATAGTCTTGGAACATTACGAACTATGTTTAGATTGGGAACTCCACCTGGCGTTACGGAGTATGGTCCGTAGCAGGTTTCCTGCACGTGCTCTACAAGTTGTGGTTTGTAGGTGTGGCATCAAGACATCTTAAGATATTCGTCCAAAGACGTAGATCATGGATGACATGGTGGTGGCCATGTGATATGGAATCAAAGGATGAAATTCCTTTGGTGTGTTTGTGTGTGTGTGTGTGTGTGTATATATATATATATATATATATATATATATATATATGTTTGCTTAATTTTTAGCTCATTATATCTGCTTGTGTTTGGCGATGATCGTGTACGCAGTACAAGAGAGCAGATGATGTTGCAGGTAGATCTGGTGAGGCACAAAGCCGAAGTGGGGGCTACTCTAGGAGAAGATTTTTACCAGAGTTTTACTATGTCTTTGAATAAATTATAAACCTGATCAGACATGGATATTTTATGTGAATTTTTATAAGCATGGATTTACGGTTATTTACAGTGTAATAAAGTTTAAAATTTTCCGCGTTTTGGGAAATGGATTTATAATAAATGATGTTTTATTCTTATTTATTTATTCTATTATTTAAATTAGTAATATCCAGTTGGGATGTTACAAACAACATGTGCATACATCAAACTATTCACCGCAGATGAATAAGGAACTCTACTCATATATGTCTTCCCAACTTCATCCGAAGGATTCCTTTAACATTCAATTTTTAATGAGTAGTTAGGGGATTGCTTATAACTTTATCATTTTCCATATGAAATCTCTATAACAACTTTTTAATGTAGTACTCTTATGACAGTCAAATATTCTTTTCTCTTCTATCAAGTGAGATACTTATGCCAAGAATCTTCTTAAAAACTCCAAAGTCTTTCATGGCAAAGACTCACCAAGTGTCTTCTTTAACTTGTTATTTCTGAAAATATTTTTCCCAATAATAAGTATGTTATCAACATACAACAACAGGATAATAAAGTCATCATTAGAGAACTTTCTAACAAAGACACAATGATCAAAAGTAGTCCTTCTATAACCTTGATCACACATAAATGACTCAAAATTCTTGTACCACTATCTTGGAATCTGCTTCAAATTGTACAAACTCTTTCAAAGCCTACACACACAATCTTCCTTTCCTTCAACAAGACACCAGGTTGTTTCATGAAAATATCTTCCTCCAAATTACCATGAAGGAAAGTTATCTTCACATCCATATGCTCAACCTCCAAATCAAGAGTAATTGGTAAACTTAGAACAATCCTAATGGATGACATTTTCACCACAGGTGAGAAAATATCATTTAAATCAACAATTTTTTTCCGTCCAAAGCCTTTCACCACTAATTTGGCCTTGTACCTTGGAGATGTAGAATTAGCATTTTACTTCAATGGAATAATCATCAATAAAAGTAACAAAGTAAAGTGCACCACTAAACGACTTTACCTTCAATGGGAAACAAACACCAAAATGGACCAATTCAAGCAACTATGGCTTTCTTTAGGAACGATGCTTCTTAAAGGATACTTTGGTTTGTTTACAAGCCATGCAATGAGAAAATTTCTCCCACTATGCACTCTTCAATCCCAAAAGCACATTCTTTTTAGCTAAAACATTAAGCCTTTTTCTAATTTATGTGATCAAGCCTTTAGTGCCACAATGATTCCTCTGTATAGATAAAAGTCATGTTGTCTATATCAACTAAAGCTTTAGTCTAATACAATTTAGAATTTTTCTCCCCTTTGGCCATAACCAAGTTACCTATAGTGAGCTTCATTTATCAGGACCAAAGTGATTGTTATAACCACTATGATTAAGCAAATGCACAAAGATCATATTAAAACGAACATCAAAAGCATGTTTGACTCCTCTAAGTAATATAAATGAATTCCCATGTTGGTTTGCAAACAAACATCACCAATACCAACAACCTTGAAACACCATCATTATCCATCTTCAACATTCTAAAATCACAAGAAGTGTAAGATGTGAAAAATTCCTTCCTTGGTGAAAGGTGCAGTGTAGCACCACTATCAATAATCCACATGCTCTCATTAGATACAAGATTCACAGACTCAAAGTCACGAAGAAGCACAAGATCACCACTTGTAATAGTAGTAGTAACAACATCATCATAATCATGATCATTCCCTTTCTACTTTCCCTCATTCTCTTTCTTGTCCTTTCTCCTCTTAAAATAATAATTTTATTGTGCCCTACTTTATTACAATAATGACACTACAAATTCTTGTATCTTGACTTGGATTTACTTATTCCTTTATCTCTACCACTCTTTGGTTCATTTTTTTGACTTCTCCCCTTATTTTCTATGACAAGCACCTCAGATTGAGATGAAGAACCATGCGCCTTCCTTTTCATCTCTTCATTAAGAGCATTGCTTTTTACCATCTAGAAAGAAATAATTCCATTAGGGTTTGAGTTTGTAATTGAATCTCAAAATATCTCCCGAGACTTTGGTAGAGTATTGAGTAGCCATACTCCCAAAACTTCATCATCAAAGTTGACACCCATTCCTTACAATTGATCTAGGAGCCCTTGAAATTCATTTAAATGATCTAAAATGGAAAACTCTCCTTGTACCTCAAATTCATCAAGGAATTTTCTACAGAATATAATTTATTATCGTCTGACTAAGAAGCATATAAAGACTGAATCTTCTCCCACAAAGTTCTAGCATGTTTCTCATTAGCAATGTGATTATAAACATTTCCTTTTGCATGTTGTCGAATAAAACCACACACATGTTGGTGCTCAAAGTCCCATTCCTCATTAGCAAAGATAAGAAGATGCAATTTCTTCACAAATAACAAGTCTTTCATCTTGCTCTTCCAAAAGCAAATGATAATTTGTACCACTTAAAGTCAACCATATTTGTATTTACCTCCACCATTCAAGCAAGTAAATATAGACCCAAACCAAAGAGATCTGGTGCCACTTTGATGGGGAAACAATAATAACAACCAAAAATACCAAAGTATGTAGTGGAAATAATCCCCCTAAACTTGCAAGAATCTGTGAAGAGCAACAATAAAATAAAATGACAATAATAATAAAAAAAAGAGAACACTAATATTTTTAATGTGGCAAAACACTCTTAATGTGATAAATAAAAATCCACGGGCACAAACCAGTAAATCAAGCTCCACTAAGATCAAATATGTGTATAAGAGAGTTAAATCAAAAGCACAAACAAGTGCGTATAACCAACCAATATATCTGTCAACACCCAATTTCGTCTGACTTAATAAAAAAATAATAAATAAAATATATAAATAAAAAAACAAATAAAAATAATAAGTAAGAATTTATTTGGAAATTTTAATAATATAATAATATGATAATAATAATAATAATAAATAAAAAGAAAGGATTGTTTTAATATTCTGTGTGTTTTCTTTTGACGCCTTGTTTTTATTGTTTTAGCCCAAAATACTTTGTACACCCACACCACAATTTCTTGCAACTAACAACAGTCCAATATTTTTATTCTCACCCCCACTCTATGCTTTGTCATTTTTGCTCTAAATCAAGAAGTTAACGAGAGGATTCTAATATTTAGAAGCATAGTCTGTTCTAATATTTAGAGTCATTTTTTTCCCGAGGATAATTGATTTTATGCTCTAATTTTATGACACCTCTTTTCTAGATAAAGAAAGTAGTAATATGATTCTAAGCCATATCTCTTTTACTAATTAGAATCAATTTTCCTAATTACATTTGATTTTGTCTTTGAATTTTTCTGTGATTTGATTCTCATAATGTTATAATATTAAGACCAATTCTTGTCTTTTAAAATTCTTTGTAATCAAGAATAACCTTTATGAGATTACATTAGATTTATAATTTTGTGTATATAAACCCATCAAGAAAAAGAATAAAGGAGGATTTGGGGAGACCTCTCTCTTATCCTAAGCACACAATTTCTTTTAACCCTCGCATATAAAAAACCCATTCACCTTTGATCACCACCCCCACGTGCTTCTTGTGTTCCAACGCATATTTATCTGCTCAAATAGGCGTGCAAATCCGATCTCCCGTTCAGGTTCACAAAAATTAATTCTTGTTGTGTTATGCGGTTTTTGTTGGGAATTGGTGTGATCTTGGTTGAATATGATGTTTTCACCATTTCTTCTTGGTGTGGAAAAAGCATTACTGTCATGCATTTTGGGGTTCATTAGTTTTTATAATTAAGGTGTTAATTGCACTTGGTTGCGATCGTTGTTGCATGAATAAGTGAGAGATCTCATGTTTTAACATTCTATGTTTGCGTAAATCCTGTTTTCTAATACATTTTGGTTGGTCCCACTTTTCTTTTTCTTTATACGCCATGACTTCGTTTTTTCCTAAGTATATATTAACACATTTGGTGGACCCATGATGTGGTTATAATATATAAATGTATTGCACATGAAATCATAGGGCCGATCACGTGCCATGTTTTTTATATTAAGTATTTTTTTAACTTTTTATTTAAACTTTTACAAATAATAAATAATATGTTTAATCTTAAACGTTATTTCCTAATCTTTTATTTATTTATTTTTCCTAATGTTTTTATAAATTATGGATATATAATAGTAACACGTTTTTTTGGTATCCTATCTTATTTCAAAAGTCTTTTTAAAGAATAATAATAAATAAATAATTTAAGTACACTTTTAACTTTTAAAAGGTATAAGTGCTCGTGTGACCGCTCACGTCGTCTTAGTACTTAATACCTTCGCTTTTATGTAAAATTACTAAAAAAATACAATTTTTTTCAAATATAAAAAAAAACAATATCAACTTCTTCGAACAAATTGTTTTCAAAATGTTTTTTCATAAAGAACTACGTGAGTTTGATTCTCCATTATGAATGGAGATACGTAGGAGCAAGAATTAATCCTTGTCTAGCCCAAAAAAACAATTTTTTTATCTTTTGAATTTTCTCTTTTTCTTTTGAATGGAGATACGTAGGAGCAAGGATTAATCCTTGTCTAGCCCAAAAAAATATTTTTTTTTTCTTTTAAATTTTCTCTTTTTATTATTTTGGGATAATAAACATTTAAAGGAAACCACATCCATTTGTATTTTAATTAAAGGTATCGTCTTAGGACGGATGTTGTAGGGTGCTAACACCTTCCATATGCGTAACCAACTCTCGTACCCAAAATCTATTTTCGTAGACATTGCTCTTATTTTTTATGATTTTCCATAGTTTCCTATGATAACTATGGTGGCGATTTTGAATCTTGTTTTTTAATATTTTATTTTTGATTCATCATCCCGTCGCGATTTTGATTGTGACAACATCAAAGCAATAATGCTTTCAAATATGAAGAACAAAGAAAAGAGAAACCCAAACACATAACTATTGTGCATGATTGATATCTCTAACCTCAAACCTCTGTTTAATGATCCCATCGGGTAGAATGAAGAACTCTATGCCATGAATCTGTTGTCAAAATTTTAGATCAACCCAACATGAACAATGCAGGAATTGTCGTTTTATAGTGGTTGCACAGTGAAATTCACTACATAATTTTCTCCCTCTTTTTCTCTCCCAAGACTGTGTTTTGCACTCTCTTGACAGACCTCTCTGCACTTTGTCTTATTTATTCTGACCTAAAAGACCTCTTTCCACGTAGACTAAAAAACCCAGCACAATTTAAATTTGGACAATATTAGATTAACTCTTTCCTTCCTGTACTCTTATAATTATTTAGATCGATACTTATATAATATAGGAAGCAACCAACTTGACATATACTTGGATGAGCCAACATTGGATGTGATATTACTGATTGTCTGGATGCTCTTGAACGTGGAAGAGTAATAGTCAACATTTCTCAAATTTGTTAAACATGGCTCAAGACTTGCTAAGTATCTTAATTACCATAATTGCATCTAAATCTGCTTTCTGCATTGGTTCAAGGATTTTGAATAAGTATAGAAGTTGTCTATTGTCAAAACATGTTGAAGCCATAATTTGTACTTGCAGTTGGAAGCATGGGTTTCGTGAATATGGTAACTTCTCTAATTTAAATTCTAACAATATGTTTTGATAGACAATATTTTATATTCTACTTATTTTTTTTCATTTCCATTCCATGTATTATTTTAAGATTGTTTTGTGTAACTTTAGTGTCTTTCTTTACATGCAGCCATACATTATGTTGGAAAATATATTGCTGCAACAATTTGTAATTTTTTTTTCATTCTTTCAATTAATTCTGTTGAGATGGAGTGGAGCTCCTAAACTTGAGTCTTTTTGCTGTCTTTTAAGAAGAGTTGCAATCCTTTGGAACCACATACAAGTACTACTGCCGAGAATGCTAATGCATTGATACATTCTGGTTTGTTCCCCTTCATTCATACATTGATGGATTCTAGAGCATTGATAAATTATCTGACATTGAATAGTACTTTTTTTAGGCCTTGTGGATCCTTTTGAGCTATTAGCCCACATTGATGCACATTTTTTGTAATTTGATCATTTAGATATTCTGATGCACATTTGGATATATTGTGGAATGTTCAATTAACAGATCTGCCCATACAAAATTTGATTACTTACCGACGGCCATATATGTCGGTAATCGCTGTCTTCAGCCCTTATCATTATCGACGGACTCGTTCGTCGATAATTACCAACGAATACTTCCTTCGCTAATTACCGACAGACGGATCTATCGGTAATGACAAAGACTGAACGACAACGATTACCAACGGATGTGGCCATCGGTAATTACCGTAGGAAGCATCCGTCGGTACATATCAATAGTTTTTACGAAGGATACAACCATCGATAATTACCTACGAATCTTGATAATCCGTCGGTAAAGAATTATCGACAGAGCATTCACTGATGAATTTTTGACCGTCGATAGTCTGTCGGTAAATTGTATATACCAACAAATTATTGCCCTTACCGACGGATTATTGTCGTCAGTAAATACAATATCCAATAATAAACACTTTTATGATAAAATAATATATTGAATTAATTTAAAATATATATTTTCGTATAACTTAAAATATGTTTTGAAACATTGATTTTAAAAACAAAAGTTAAGAATCTTTCAAGTATTTTAACCAAAATGTTTTTTAAAATCTCAAAAGTTTGTTATACTTTCTTATATATGAAGCTTTCTAGAGATTTTGGAAGTTAAAATATTGCAAAAGGTTTCAAATTGTATTTTTTTTTGGTATGAATGTTTTGTTATTTTTAAGATGGTATTGGCAATAAAAAAAAATCTTATTATCGAATGATATAGAATTATACATTCAAATTAATTTAAATTTAATTTTAAATTATACATTCTACATATTATTTAAAATTCTAAATATGTTTCCTTAAAATTAATGAAAACAAATTAACTTTTTTATGATAAAAAAAATAAAATTATTATTGTTATAATTATAAAGTAAATTTAAATCATTTTTACAAAGATAACTATTTTAATATACAAAAGTGATTAAATTTAAAAGAAAAATAAAATAAAAAGTATTAATTTTACAAAAGGTTACTTAAAGGATAAAATTCGTAAAATAAATATTTTAATTTAAAAAGTATAAAAATATAGATACTTTATGAAATAACTTCTTTAATTTATTCTTAATATCAGGAAATTACGTAATTTCTTTAATTTGTTTCTTTAATTTGTTATGAATTTCAGGAATTTACGTAACTTCTTTAATTTATTCGGACGGGTAAGAGAAGTATAGATTAAGGATGACAAGAGGTCGGAATAGGCACTACTCATGATTTACTCGTTGGTGTCTGTTTAAAATTATCTGTCGATTTTTTTTAAAACCTGCAGGTAACCATGGATATCCATATAGCCAAAAATATTTAATATATATATATATATATATATATATATATATATATTATAAATTATTTAAATAAAATTATAAAATACATAATACATAATATAATATAAATTAAACTAAAATTTAATTTTAATTTTAATTAAATTTAACCTAATAAAATATAAATTAAATTTTAGTTTTAATTAAATTTAACTTAATAAAAAATAACTTAAATTTTAATTTTAACTTTTTGTGGGTAAAGGTTACCACAAGTACAGGTAGTATGATATCCGTACCCGATCTGTTTATAGATGAGTATTAAAATATTCGTTACCCGTGAATAATAAATACATGCAAATACTGACTATCGGTCGTGAACTTTGTCTCCGGATACCCACATACGCATGTATTTTTGTCATTCCTAGTATAGATACTTTCTTAAAGTAACTTCTTTAATTTATGCTAAATTTCAGAACTTATGTAACTTAACTTCTTTAATTTTTTCTGCATTTCAAAAAATTATGTAACTTCTTTAATTTATTTTGAATTGCATTTTCCTATTTGAAATATTATTTAAATTGAAATGAATAGTTACTAAAAAAGTAAAATGAGAAAAAAAATTGTGTACATAATATATATATATATATATATATATATATATATATATATATATATATATATATATATA
>Ga0214542_1004150_pt1 | contig 28944 bp, 30 predicted proteins | sample CNSS1metaG_FD_160096 | JGI IMG/M metagenome (GOLD analysis project Ga0214542, IMG submission 160096) | Root nodule microbial communities from cowpea collected in UCLA plant growth center, Los Angeles, California, USA - CNSS1 | ecosystem: Host-associated > Plants > Roots > Nodule | place: USA...
GGGTGTGTGTGTGTGTGTGTGTGTGTGTGTGTGTGTGTGTGTGTGTGTTTGTGTGTGTGTGTTTGTGTGTGTGTGTGTGTGTGTGTGTGTGTGTGTGTGTGTGTGTGTGTGTGATATGAAGTCACAAAAGGAATTGACTTTATTGACTTTATTCTTAACTTAAAAACATAAAACAGTTTATGAGTCTTTTTTCTTATATGATATTTAACTTTGTTATTTTTATTCTATGTAGAACTTAGACTTACATTTAGATTATTTTTATATTAATTCATCTAATATGTAGAACTTAGACTTACATTTAGATTATTTTTATATTAATTCATCTAATGAAAATCAAATTCATGCTTAAGTAAGAGATTCTAAATTATAGAAGTCAAGAACAATTTCATAAGATGTATATGATTGCTCATAACATGTATATAATAACATGTATATAATTGCTCAATTGAAGTTTTTTCTTTTTATTAAAAAAATTAAGATAACAATTAAAGTCATTTAATTATTGAAATTGTTTATTTTCCTATCAAAGACACAATCACTATTATAAACAATATTTCTTAATTACTAAATTTAATTTAAGTTTATAAAATTTATTTGTGTTTCTTGTACTAATATAAAGTTTTTTTTTATTAATTATTCTCAAAATATGAGATTATTAATTATTATTTCATTTAAATTTGAACTCTTTATTTTAATTACTCAATTTTTATATTTTATTTTTAAAAAATATGATATAATATATTTTATTAAAATAATGTATAAATAATTTAAATACACTTTTCAACATAAAATTAATAAAGGATTATTATTTAATTTTTAAAAAAAAAATACTCATATTAAATTTTAATTGTATTTTATAAATTTAAATTTATATAATGCTAGTTGAAGTAAAATTTCATGATATTAATTATAGGACATCTAACTAGTGGTATATAAAAGGCATTGTATACATATCTACTATATATCTAAGAAATTCTTAGTATAGGTAAATTACTGAAATAAACATCTTAACTTATTGACAGCTGTCTCAAATTGAGGATATTTTCGTCTTCTGGATTTTTTTTCCCGCTGAAAGCATTAAATGCTGATTGATGTTTGCTGGCAGTCGGAGGCTTCTTCTTCAAGGCATTGCATTTGGTGGAGGCATTTCAATTTTTGTTCTTCCGTTAGCTTTGTTGAAACACATATTGGCTTTCTTTTTCCTTCTTCTTCGACACTTCATTGCATCTTCTTTCTTCTTCTTCATACCAACGTAAGTTCTTTTTGGTTGTTTATTTTTGTTGGCTGATCGTTGTTATTTTTTTAAAGCTCCTTCTTTTTGTTCTTCACAGTAGCTTAAGTTTGAAATTTTTTTGTTCGTGTTTTTTTATTTTTTTGTTCTTCCGTTAGCTTTGTTGAAACACATATTCGCTTTCTTTTTTCTTCTTCGACTTCATTGCATCTTCTTTCTTCTTCTTCATACCAACGTAATTTTTTTTTGGCTGTTTATTTTTGTTGGCTGATCGTTGTTATTTTTTTAAAGAGGCTTCTTTTTGTTCTTCACAGTAGTTTAAGTTTAAAAAATTTTTGTTCGTGTTTTTTATTTTTTTGTGATTGTTGTTGTTGAAGGTTTGCAGAAGTTGTTTTCCGTGTTGTTTCTTTTTTGTTGTATTTTTATCATTTTTTGTTGTTGTTGTTGTTCTTCTTCTTCTTCTTTTTTGGTTCTTCTTCTTACTCGGTGCACAACTTTTATTTTCTTATAAAGCTGAAACATATAATTTTTCCTATGTTTAGGGTGTCGAAGAAAAGGTTGATATTTTTTATTTACAAACTGTTGAATATTATTTGTTGTTTTAGATGTTATTTTGAGTGTTGTTCATGTGTTTTTCATGTGTTTTGTTATTTTGAAGTTGTATAGTTTTTTTTTCCTGTAAAACATTTGACCTATTTTATTGTTATGTATTAGATGGCAAGAAAATTTGATATGATCAAGGATATTGATGGAAAAAGGGAGACTTTGAAACTTGTCTGAATTGTGGATCTGTGGTTTGTTAAGTCATGAGATTCCAAACGAAATATGGAGATGATTCTAACATATCAGAAGGTAATGTATCATTGTATTATCTATGTGCATTACATGTTTGAAATTGGAGATAAAATGGATATATTTGACGTTTATGCATGATTATGCTGGTCAGGGTGATGTTATCCTTGCTATGATTAAGAAGGAAGACATTAGTACGTGGGAAGACAAGCTAAAGGAGGGAGAAAGTTATATAATGCATAACTTCAAAATTCTTAACAACAGAGCTCAATATAGAGTTTGCGACCACCCCTTTAAGCTATTGTTTATTGGAGCAACGTTTGTACGACGACAACCAATTGCCAGTATTCCTGCAAAATTTTGGAAGTTCAAGAGTATAAAGGATATCATTGATGGAAACTATTCTGCATATTTGTTGGTTGGTAAGTTTTTTATCCTTCATTCATATATGTTTGCTATTTTTTTGTTATGTTTACTTACTGTTTTGTTTTTCCATTTTAGATGTCATTGGTGTGGTGGATAATGTGGAGGAGAAACCAAGTTCCAAAAATGTTGTGTTTGACCTAAAGGACTTGAGGTACAATTGATTATAATGTTATTATTTGTCAAAGATTAAGTTTGTTATTTCATTTTAATGCTCTTTTGAAGTTGTTTTTTTTTTCTATAATGCAGTGGTGCGTCAATCTGTTGCACTATTTGAGATTCATATTGTATGCGATTGGTTAGTTATTGGAGGGAAAGTCGTGAAACACCTTATCTTGCTATTATTCTTACTCAGGCAAAGATAAAGGTTGCCTCGGGTTTCATTGTATTTCAAAATGTTTGTTATATTTTTTAGTCTGCGTTATTTGGAAATTTATTTAAATTATTTTGTATAGGTCCATGGTCGGTGTCATTGTCTAATTGTTGGAATGGATCGAAGTTGATTTTGGGAGATGATATACCTGAACTGACTGAATTTATGAAGGAATTTTCAAAGTAATAGTTTTATATTACGACTATCTTATTGTATAACTCTTTGTATTTGATAAAGTACTAACTAATGTTTATTGTGTAGAACCTCTGCTCATGAAATTTTTGAGGAGGGAAGCCAATATAGTGGGTCTTCCCAGATTAGTCATGTTGATAGATTTATGTATAAAACTGTTGTTAAAAGTGTTTCAGAGAGCCTGACTGTCATAGAGGTAGTTTTGATTTTGTATACTTTTATAATCGATTTTTGTTATTATTAATCATTCTTTTATTGTTGTAGGAGATTTCATGTGTTACTGTTGCACATACACTTAAATTTAACATAGGAAATGATGGATGGAGTTACTTGGTATGTAACTTATGCGCAAAAAGAACATATGAAGTTGGTTCTTTTAAGTGTTTGAATTGTGATGGTTATAATGAGTATCCAAAAATGAGGTTAGTAATAGCTGTGTAATAAAATTATCTTACTAATTAGTAATAAATGCTTAGTAGATTACGTATGTTGTAATCTTATTTATGATTCAATATATGTTTTCAGATACAAGCTTGAAATTCAAGTTATTGATGGAAAAAAGGTTGCTAACTTCATGCTTTGGGACCAAGACTGCATCAATTTAATTGGTGTTTCTACTGGTGATTTGCAAAAGAAAATGATCAAGGTTGTACAACTTTACTTTTTCATTAGTAATATAATAGTGTCATAATAATACTCATATTTCATATCATCTTTGTTTCTCAAAATATATTAGGATGGTGAGGAGGATCCTAAGTGTTTTCCAGAGGATCTAGACGTTCTTTTGGGTTGTACTTTGACTTTCAAGGTCAAGCCCCAAGGAAATAACTGACCTGCTTTAGTAATGAGAGTTTCAACTGATCGTGAAATTATAGGTCACATTAGTAGTATTCTTGGACAAACTCAAGTTGTAATTTTAATTGTTGTGTATTGATTATGTCATCTATTTTGAGATAAAACTAAACATATCAAATTTTGTAGGTAATCAAAATTGTTGAAGCTAAGGAAAATTATTCTGATGAATTACAGCTTCATAAGGAGAAGTCCATAGTGAATAGATTTGAAATTGGCTACTTTTATTAATACCCATTTTAATGTATTGTATGTTTTAATGTATATTGAATAATGCAGGCAATTGAGGTTGGAAAACGTATGAGTGCCAGTGAGTCTGATGTACATACTCATACTGGGAGTTCTTTAGTAAGTATTTTAAAGTCGGTCTGATTTATGGTTTGATCAAAATTTATAATTTTGGATGTTAAATTTTTCAGGCAATGGAACTTGCTGAATGTGGTGATAATGCAGCATGCGACTTATCTGTTGATACTGATAATTCATTAGTAAGTATATAAGTAGATACAATTACCGTCATAATTTTACTGGACAGTTTAAAGATGTAATAAAGATGTAATACAGTTTAAAGATGTAATTTTACTGAACATATGATTCATTGCAGATGTGCCTTTCTAGGACTGCTGATCTTGATCCAGATATTGTTTTATGTGTCACGCCCAAAAAAGATGTTTGTACTACCAGTAACAATGAAGACATAGAGTACATTCCATCAAATTTCATGGAATTTGATCTTTTGGAGGACATGCCATTAGCCCAATTGTCAGCTACAAAGACAATGAAGACTATCAAGAAGGAGAAATGATGTTTAATTTATGAAAGCTATGGAAATTATTGTAGTAAATGTTGCTTAAAACTTTATGTTCGTTTTGTTAGAAATGTTTTGGCTCCTTCAAAGGCTACATTCGTTGATCCTGTTTTGATAAATTGCACTGGTGAACCTTCTTTAGTATTTTAAATAGTTTTGGTTGTGATTACCTAGAAGGAAGTTTGTGCACTTTTTTTATGTTGTGATCTTTAAATGTTTAATTAATTGATATATTTAGAGATTGTATTTAGCAATTCATAAATCATAGTGACTTTATATCTTAACATCTATAAAGTTAACACTAACCTGTATTATAAAAAATAATTTGTAACCTTCCATACGTTAATCTTTTTATTGTCAGAATTGAAGATGTTATCAATTGTTTTTAAAGTAGACTACTATCAAACCGTGTTATGAATATTTTTTAAAGTATACTACCATGATGCCCATTCATACATGATCGTTAACATGTATATTAATTCAAACTTTTGTTACATTCCAACTTATCCATTCAGTTTTACATTTGGATATGTTTTTAATAACATCTTATGTGGATTGATTAGACATGCATTTAATAAAGCTACGTAAAAGTTTATGGAGTAATACGATATCATAATTCATTTAAAGCAATGATCAGATCGGCATTTAATAAAGCCAAAAACGTGTAATACTTAAAGTTGATTGTACGATATTGTAATGCATTAAACAAATGAATTTGATGATTGTTTCCTGCACTACAAGCAATGTCTAAGAACAATCTACATGTACAATGTCATATATAATATAATGAAATGTAAATGTATAAAGCTGGCAGATTAGACACATTAACGTGAAAATACTTGCATTTAATAACCCCAAATCATGCTTCCCATTGACATGACTTTATAGTGGTGTTAATTTTGGCAGTAAAAATTTCACGATTCATCTATCTAGTAACATGCAAGTGCCAAAATATGTAGATAGCCTTATGTAAACACAGCCTTTAATGGATAAACATATGAGAATTTGGTAAATCAAATATGTTCTAAATGGTTGAAGCACAATATACTATTGTTATTCATTAATTGGAGTTGTAACATTTTTCTGTTGACAAAACAGGATTATGAACTATATCTGTAATGTTTTGAAAATTTTGTGTAGAAGTTTTTTCTATCATCTTCATATATAACCTTTATATAATATGCAAATGTTATTGTTTCTGAAATAATTGTCAATTTGTGTGTTGTTTAATGTAGAATGATGGCCGATGAAAATAGAATATGTAGTTCAAGTGCAAGAATAAAAAGAAAACTGATAATGCAAGAGAAAAGGATGAATGCTACATGCAAAAATCAGAAGTGCGTTGAAAACAAAACACGATATCGTACACCATTAGCTGATGTAACAACTTATTTTGTTAATCAAGATACATTGCATATGGAATCACAACTTCAATGTTCTGATGTTAGATTCAGGAATGTTGAAAGAAATGTTACAACAAGACGAAAAAAGCCACAAAGTTTGCTTGAGAAGTTTGAAATCACTGTGAATAATGTGACTAACATAAGTCATTCCAATATAGCAACTCAATCATTTGTATTGGAAGATGTTCATGAACTACAATCAGATTCAGATAATTCTGAATCACTTGGTGAAGCAATAGAAGGTAATTTTATTTTGGTAATGAAATTAATAGTCATTTCATTTACCAAAAAATTACTTAGTTTTACCATTATTACTGATATGTTCATCATTATTAATTAAGTAGTCATTGATGAAGTACATGATATGAACCATCGAAGCATGAAGGCTAATGCAAGATAAGTAATCTAAAAAGTTTTTCATAAACATAATTGTTATCATATATAGGAAGTTGAACTAATAATTATATTAATTTGCAAATTGTATGCAAATATAAGAGATCTGATCTATGTTTGTCAACATTGCAATGCATATATGTTTGTCAACATTGCAATGCATATATGTGGTATCAAGAATGCATTGGCAAATCTCATCATATGATTAATCCAAACTTTCAGTTGTGTTGCTCAAATGGAAAAATTGAATTGTCAATGTTGAAAAAACCCCCTGATGAGCTAAGTCAACTTTTATTTCAATTAGATTCAAAATAGAGTAGAAGTTATCAAAAGAATATTAGAACATACAACATGATGTTTGCATTCACATCACCTGGAGCAAAAATTGACAATAAATACAACAATGGAGGTGGTCCACCAAATTTGAGAATCCAAGGACAATCATGTCACAGAATTGGTAGTCTTCTTCCACCAATTGGACAACAGCCAAAGTTTGCTCAACTATATATTTATGATACTGAAAACGAGATACACAACATAATTCAATCTTTGAGGTACAATACATTCGTCTTAATAGTTGTTATTATATTATGTTGCATGTTTCTATTGATCTGAAATTCAATGTAGGAACAACAATGATATTGATGCTGAAATTGTTAGAACACTAACAAATATGCTAGATAAGTACAATGTGCACGCTAAATCTTTTCGAATGGCAAGGGACAAATATGCGGAGCAGCCATATCATGATCTTAAATTAAAACTTATTGCTGATAGGCAGAACGATGGACGTATATATAACATCCCCACCGTTTCAGAGGTTGCTGCATTAATAGTAGGAGATGTTGATACTGCTTCTCCTAGGGATATTATTATGGAAAGCCAAACATGAAAATTACAAAGAATAAATGAGTTGCACATAAGCTACTTGGGATATCAATATCCTCTGCTGTTTCCCTATGGTGAAGATGGATATAGGCATGATATTAGTCATCGTGATTGTTTGGCACTCAAACGTAACCGCTTAACGATTAGGGAATGGTTTTGTTTCAGAATTCAAACCCGACAATGTGAGGCAATGACCATTCTTAGATCAAGAAGATTATTCCAAAAATTTGTTGTAGATGGATATACAATGATTGAGTCTGAAAGGCTATCATTCATCAGAAACAATCAGTCGAAGCTTAGGGTTGACAAATACAGTAACCTCTGTCAACCAAGTAATGATAGCTACACAGAAGCTTCACAGAAAGGAAAACGTTTTGTGCTTCCATCTAGCTTTGTTGGTGGTAGGAAATTTATGGATCAATTTTATTTTGATGGCATGGCAATATGTGGTCATGTAGGATTCCTAGATCTTTTTGTAACTTTTACGTGCAATCCAAAATGACTCGAGATTTCCAGAATATTGAACCCTTTAAAATTAACTCCTTCAGACAAGCTAGATATCATTGCAAGAGTTTTCAGAATCAAATTTGACCAACTATTATCAGATTTAAGAAAGAAGAACATATTGGGAAGGGTCATAGCATGTGTGTATATTTCATATACTTAATTATTTACTTATTTCATTTAATTGACTATTCTAATCATGTAACTGATCTGTGATTGCATACATGTATAGTATTGAATTCTAGAAACGTGGTTTGCCACATGCTCATTTGTTGTTATTTTTGCATCCATCTAGCAAGTATCCGACAGCCATGGATATTGACAAGATAATCTCAGCTGAAATACCATGTGCCAAAGAAGATGTAGAATTGTATAACTGTGTAAAAGAACATATGATTCACGGCCCATGTGGAATCTCTAAGACATCATCTCCATGCATGAAAAATGGATCGTGTTCTCAATTTTATCCAAAGAAATTTCAAGATACTACAACAATTTCAGAAGATGGTTTTCCTCATTATCGTGGAAGAAACAATGGTCTTAGCATTGTGAAGAATGATATTGCACTAGATAACCGATTTGTGGTTCCTTAATATCCTTCCATATTACTCAAATATCAGGCTCATGTGAATGTAGAATGGTGCAACCGATCTAATTCAATCAAGTACTTATTTAAGTACATCAATAAGGGCTATGATAGAATTACTGCTGCCATTGTTTCTAATGACAAGCCAAGTTTTTCAACTGATCTTCCAAGTGATGAAATCAAACAATATATTGATTGTAGATATATTTCTCCATGCGAAGCATGTTGGAGAATATTTTCATTTCCAATTCATGGAAGAAATCCAGCTGTTGAACGATTATTTTTTCATCTACCTGGCGAGCAATCAATGTACTTCAAGGATGATGATGATATTGATGAAATCATGGCAAAATTGATAGTTAGGGAGTCCATGTTCACAAGTTGGATGGAGTGCAATAAGAAATATTCATATGCAAGGGAATTAACATATCCACAATTTGTTACTAAGTATGTATATAATAAGAATCAAAGGTGTTGGAAACCAAGGAAAAAAGGAAATACCATTGGAAGACTTATTTGGGTTCCCTCAACAACTGGTGAACTTTTCTACCTAAGAAGGATGCTAACAATTGTTAAAAGTCCAATATCCTACATAGATCTATGAACTATTGAAAACATAACTTATCCTACATTTAGATAGGCATGTGAAGCTTTTGGATTTTTGGCAGATGATACAGAATATGTCGAAGCTATCAAGGAAGCCAAAGAATGGGGATCTGGAAACTTCTTGAGGAGATTATTTGTAATTGTCCTCATGTCAAATAGTATCAACAAACCTGAGGATGTTTGGAAGAAAACATGGGAATGGTTTTTTGATGAAATTCTATATAATGAAAGAATTATTTTAAAGAAATCCAGGTGAAATTGTTTTTAACAATATTAATCTTAAGTTTGAATATGAAAGTATGTTAACTTAAGTTATTTGTTACAGGCCTCAACCTGAATATGGAATTGTTGCAAAATTTGACTTTGATTGAAATTAAGAAGCTTTTACAGAATAATAGAAGAACATTAAAGGAATTCCCCTCCATGCCTTATCCTAATGATTTTGCAGTAAATTACTGTGGCAACCGATTAGTGTATGTTGAACTTGATTACAACAAGGATGATGAACTACATATCTTTCAATCAAATTTTAGAAGTATGACAGGTTAGTCATTTCTTCTAAACATTTTTGCAATACAAGTCATTGCAATATATCTAAATTATTATTGATATGCAGATGAACAAAGACATATTTTCCAAAAGATTATAAATGCGGTGCATGATGAAAAAGGGGACATGTTCTTTTTATATGGATATGGAGGAATTGGAAAAACATTTATGTGGAACACATTATCTTCTGCTCTTCGTTTTGAAGCAAAAATAGTTCTAACAGTTGCATCAAGTGGTATAGCTTCTTTGTTATTGCCTGGAGGTAGAACAACTCATTCAAAATTTAAGATTTCAGTTCTAACACTTGAACACTCTGTCTGCAACATTACAAAAGGTAGTGAATTATCATATTTGATGAAATTGGCCAACCTCATAATTTGGGATGAAGCACCAATGGCACACATGTTTATTTTTGAAGCACTGGATCGAACTTTAAAAGATGTCATGAGAGAACACAACAAATCTGATTTTGTTTTTGGTGGCAAAGTAATAGTATTTGGAGGGGATTTTAGACAAATTCTTCCTGTTATTTCTCGAGGAAGTAGATATGATATTGTTCATGCAACTATCAACTCATCCTATCTATGGGAGCACTTCCAGATCCTAAACTTGACCAAAAACATGCGACTGTTCTAGCAGGGATTGCACAACTCTACTATTGCTGAAATTGAAGAGTTTTCTTCCTGGATAATCAAAATTAGTGATGGTTCATTGAATGAACCCAATGATGGCTTAATAGATATAGAAATCTCTCCAGAATTTCTAATCAAGAACTACAAAGACCCTATCCAAGCTATAATCAGTAACACTTATCCACAACTACACGAAAAATTCAACGATGAGATGTTTCTGATATCAAGAGCTATTCTAGCCAGTCGAATTGAAACAGTAGATGAAATCAATAAATTTGTTCTGGATTCTATTCCAGGTGATGCTTAACTCATACTTATCATTTTTTCATACATTTGTCATCTTTTAAAAGTCTAACAACTGTTATTCATCTAATTCAGGTGAAGTCAAAGAATACCTCAGCGCAGACTGCATTGATACTTCTAACATCATGGACGTTGATGTATATGACAGTATTACACCAGAATTTTTAAATTTATTGAGAACATCAGGATTACCAAACCATAGTATAAGACTCAAAGTTAGGACACCAATAATGCTTTTGAGAAATTTGGATCAATATGAAGGTCTCTGTAATGGAAGTAGATTAATAGTCACTAGACTAGCAAAGCATGTAATTAGTGCAAAAATTATAACTGGGAAAAACAAAGGAACAGAAGTTTACATTCTGCGTATGTCCATGTTCCCATCTCAGTCACTGTGGCCATTCAAGATGATTAGAAGACAATTCCCGATCATGTTATCCTATGCTATGACCATAAACAAATCTCAAGGTCAATCTTTAGATTGTGTTGGATTGTATCTGCCTACACCAGTTTTTAGTCATGGTCAGTTATATGTTGCAGCTTCTAGAGTTAAAAGCAAGTCAGGATTAAAGATTTTAATCCATGACACCGAGAATAATCCTTTGACTGCTACCACAAATGTAGTTTTCAAAGAAGTTTTCAACAATGTGTAATGAACGATAAGATACATGTTCCTGTATTTTGTTAAGAATGCATATCTGCTATAGTTACAAAAGTAAGAATGCTTAATTGATGTGCATAAATATGATGTTCTGGCGTAATGTATTAATTTTTTGTAACAATGCCTTGCAGTAATAAATGAAGATCTGGTACTTTGATGTTATCCCTTCCATTTATCATGTCTGAAATGACAATTACATTATCGTAAAAATCGTATTGGGCATAGTGCATTAAATATGCAAACTACCATACACCAACAAGAAAAAAAGAATTAATTATATGCAGACATTCAACCAACTGATGTTAGTACTTATTATGGACACCATCCTAATTCTTCGGTACCCTTGGCACAATATTTTCGAATAACTCCTGATGTAGGTTCATATAGCAATTGCTTATATAAAGTATTACTTTCCAGCCATATAATTAGCCCAATTAATATTGAATCTTTTTACTTGACACACCACCGTAATCATGTAGTTGACCTCCCACAATTGTCAGCTTAATAATGTTTTGAACCCGAAGAAGACTTTGCAAACTCATATCAGCAACCCAAGCAATACTGAATATTTAACTAAACAGACTACCATAATTATCAAACGCACCTCCTACATGTCTGATATTATTAATGTAATAAGCCGATGCAAATGATGATCCGTGTTCATTTATTAACAAGTTGTCCTAATTATAACTATCCAAACTATATTAAATCCAACAAATTATGAACATTACAATTATTTATAAAATTGACTTTTTAAAGATAAATATAACTAATATTATTATATACAAGTTATTTTGTTTTTATATTAATGTAATATTATAGTAAATTTTATCGTAGAAAACGAATGGTTAATTTTTTATAAATAATAACAATAATAAATGAATTGAATTCTTCTTAGTTAATACTATTCCAAACTAGAATACTTATATTATTTTTAACTTGGAACCCTTTTTACCGAATAACAGTTATATAGATAAACAATATTCTTTATGAAATTGTATTAACAATAACTATATTAAGGTTTAATTATAGTTTTACTAATTATAAAATAATTGAATATTTGGTAATAATACTTTTTATTTATTGAAATTTTTCGCTAATATCAAATTTATATTTATTTAAATTTTTAACTTAATCAAATAATGTAGATAACGAAAATTCAAATTTGGTATAGTAAACACAAGACACATATACATATTTATGAATTAGTAGACATAGTCAATATAATAAATAAATAAGCAGTTCTATATAAACATATATATCAACATTCCAAAACATATTAATGTTGATATACAAAATATTTAACATCTGCAATTCATAAAAACGAAACTGAAACAAAGTGTTCATAGGTCCTAGGTAATAGTTGCACTGACAAAATATTCAAAACATTACAACAAGCTAATTCTTCAATATATGGATGATGCTCTTTTCTTCATTCTCCACAACAAATCTTATGTGATCACCGGCAGCCAATCCATTTTCTTTGCAGAATTTCTTCCAACCACAACTCAAATAACACTCATAGGAACTTCTGTCCGTCCAACGAATTTTGCAGTTCCAGAATTGAGATTGGCCATTTGTCAGCGTGTAGCTTTTGCGTCCCTTGATCAAACATTCTTTTACAAATTTGGAATCCAAATACTACATTCAAACAAAACGTGTCAAGCCATCATAAATATGAACAAAATTATAAAAACATGACTATACATATAAATCTTACCAAAGAAGATACTTTAACATCATAATTGCTTAATACTTTCTCAAAATCAGCAATAGCAACTGGAACTTGGGTGTTTGAAGCATTGGCCGAATTCCTGTTATAATCCATTTCTATTCCTTCGGTCGAGAAGATCCTAAGAAGAAATATATTGTTTCCTACATAGTTTAAATGTAGGTAACACGGACCAGTCAACCCATAATATGGAATGTACCTACTGAAACCAAACAGAACCATCCTCAAAGACTCATATGTATCGACATATATTTCAAACATCTTCGACAGAGGATCATACAACTTGACCGCATAATTAAACACAAGTTTATCCTGACAGAATATTTGGAAGTAATCCGGCAAAGTTATCAACAACTACGACAACAATCAACAGATAAAATATATTAGTATGAATGACTATACAAATGCAGTTCTAAATATAATAAAAATGGATTAATATTGCATACCGTGGCTGGGATGAATTGCACCCTGAATGCTTGGAAAAACCTTATTGAGGACAAAGGGTTACATGCAAGAGAATTCTTTTTTTTACCAGGATACTCAACCTCCATCTAGTTCAAGTTGAAAACCCTTATATGAAAATAACGATCTCCACAATAAACGGTACAGACATAGTAAACATTGTTCAGGTTATAAAAGGACAAAATCTGCTTCTAAGCCAAAAGACCTTCTTCAAATTCTATATTTATCACATTTCCTTTCGGATCACTAAAAAAGTTGGTTCCCATCAATAGTAATTTGCCCCATTGTTCATAAAAACCAACTTCAAACTCGAGACATTCCTGACATATACCAAAGGAGAAGGATTCATAAAAATCAAATCTTTGAACAAAAAATTTTAGAGACACTTCAACCAGAACACCATCGTACAAAAAAATATAAACTTTAGGCCAGAAAGTAGGTATTCCTATCCAAAAAAGCAAACTTTAACTAAATGAAAGAAGATAATCGACCAACCTCTGCGGGCTCCATCACCATGACTGAGTTCTGGTAAAAGTTTGTGAAGCTGATAGGCCTGGATGAAAACATTTCTAGGTTTGGACCGTGCTGTAACTGCGAAGGATGATGGTTTGTTTCTTCCTTTCTGACCAAACACACGCACACTAATCCAACTTACCTTTTGAAGAAACCAAACGTAACGTCTGCACCAAATGAAACCTCTTGACGAAACCAATCAACGTGCTTCACAAATATCACCCCTCGATAAGACATGTAATAACTTCATATTGCCGCCATCTTTTCATATTCTGATACAAATATTACTTTTATTTTAATTATATTAAATTGGTAGTAAAAAACGTTTATCATAGCATTTTAATGATGTACTGTTAGGTCAAAGAATATCTGAAACCATAATCGCAAAACATACAACATTTAACCGAAATTAACATTAAATTCAAATTAATTGTGAAATTAATAAAGCAATAAGACAATAATATTACAAATATAACAACACTAATATATAAGCATAATTAATTCTACAAAATTATATGAAAATTATATTTATTTAAGGAATATAATTATTACATATTCTTAAATTAAGAAAAAAAGTCTCTAGAATCATGCAAATATAAATAGTAATGGGTTTATAAAAAATAACTTTGAAATCTGATTTCAAAACAAGAAAATTCAAAAATAAAATAAAATGAAGACCTGTTTTTTACTCTTTAATCTTTACTAGAAATCTAAACTTATTATCACAAACAATGTTTTGTTATTAAACTTCTAAAAAATATCATACTGCCATTTCTTAATCTAAACAAAATAACAATTTATGTAATCACAAATTGATTATTCCAAATTACTTAAAAACACATAACATATAACACATAATATATAACAATAATTAATTATACGTAAATATATAATTATATCATTGTTAAATGAATCTTATCGATCAATATATTTAAATTGACAATTATAACTTTTATAACTTTTAATTTAAATTATTGATAATAATATTAAAATCTATTTTCTAAAAAAAAATTTAAAAACCAAAAACACGCACGGTCTCATGCTAGTTTTATCCTAAAATATTATTTTATTGAATTTATATTTTATCCAAAAATAAAAAGGGCAAAATGGATATTTTAAAATAAAGGAAGGGTGTAGAAGAAAAAAGTGGGAGTGTAAAAAGAAGGACCTTTTGAATTGGATATTTAACCCAATCACTTCATACGATTGATCCAGGAGTGTTTCGATCCAAACGGAACTGTGGTGGATTGCGTTGATGAAATTTTATCAGGTTAGTGAATTTGACAAATTTTTTGTGCTCGATTGTGTTGGAGTTTGGTGGGTGAGATTCTATATTTGAGGCACAAGGTTATGAATGGAGATGAAAGTATTTCATTTATATTTTTCAAATAATAAAAATGCTTATTTACGAGGATATTGAGTTTTTCTTTTATATAGTAAGAGACAATGATTTTATGTTTCAAATAAGAAATTATAATGCATTTCAAACATGTTTATTATTAAGTAAAATTTCTGTAGCTTTATCGGTCTTGTCTTTTAAGACACGAAAACAAAAACTAATTAGAGAATGAGAAAAAATATGTTAAATAAGAAATTGAAAGAGTCTATAGATAACTAACAAAGTCAGCATATATTTTTAGATATGTATATTTATGTTCATTTATCGTAAACAGGGTGGAACATTGTTGTGAGAGGGGAGCACGCTCCCCAAAAAATTTTGGAATTTATTTTTCATATATATTTATATAATTTTTAAAATTATATTTATATATTATTTACATTAAGTTTATATTACGAAAATTTATAATAAAAACTAAAATAAAGGTTAAATAAAAAATTTAACGGAGACATTGGTTTATAAAAAATATTAGAGTTATTTTTCTAATTATAAGATTTTTTTATCATATAAGTTATCATGAAAGTATGTGAGGAGAAAAAAATACAAAGAGATAGAATGAGGAACACAGGTTAGAGAATATACAAATTGAGATTAAAGTATACATTCTCACATGATCTCTTATCGATTAATATTAGTGTCTTATTATGATTTATGTATGTTAGATTTATTATTCTTCTTATGATGTTTCCTCCAAATTAGTATAAACCCTAATAATAATTTTAGAAATTCTTTTATGAAATTAGTATAAACCCTAATTATAATTTTTTTTCCAAATTAGTATAACCCTTAATTATGAAATTTAGGAATTTTGTGTTTTCCTAAATTTGTTAAAGTTTTGAAGTTATACGGTCTTGCTTATTTAGTAAAGTGGTATGAGTTTTGTTATATTTTGTAATGTGATAATGATGATTTGTGAACATAAATTTTATATTTTTCTAAATAGATGAGATGTGATAATTTTATATTAGAAAGATTATGATAAAGAGTAAAATAATTAATTTTGTTTAAAGACGAAGGTTTGTGATAAAGATGAGAAGAAAATGCATATACGATAACTAAACTTGAGAAATATCATGAGAACCAAACATTCAAGACAATGAAAAACAAATTTCTAAAGTTTTTAGAGTTACATATAACAAATTATTAAAAAATTCATTAGAACGTGATATGAGAAAAGCGTCATCAAATTAAATTAATGAGGTATGAAAGACTTACCTAAAATGATATTCATAGTTTGATATCATGATATATCAGTGAATGATAGTCATTTTTCTTATTCTACTATTATGTGTGATTTTTTAAGTAGAGGAAATGAAAAGCTTTTTTAGCTAAAAAAATTTTATATATAAAAAATCTAATTTGGTACCTTATATTTTTTTTTTGTCCAAGTTCCGCCACAGATCATAAAAATATTACATTATCAAATCATTAAAAATTATGCTAAATTTATTATTATTAAACAAAACCGATATCTTAGTCGTGATATTGTAATTAAATAGCAATGTAAAAACTCAATATTTTTCACAATAAATTATAATTATCTTTTATTCTTTCTAAAGTATATTTAAATTCAAGTCAACTTTATATATTTTAATATTATATTAGAAAGTAAATTTTAAATACAATTCAATTTTATTTTATGTAACTAAATTGATATTTTCATTCATATATGTATTATAATTTGATGTGTATTTTTATTCGATATAACTAAGATATGAATTCATTGATATAACTAAGATATGAATTCATTTTTATAGTAAAAATATATGCATTATATGCAATTAAATATAAATAAATTTTATAATTTTATTGTGAATTATTTTTATTTATTTTATAGGTACTAGCATAAACATAAATATTGTCACCACAAATTTTAAATAATTATGTTATAACATAGGTTATCAACATTTTTAAATTAATTAATTTGATATGTAAAGTAAATTTTTATATTCGTTAATAAAGTTAAATATATCATTACAAGTACGATGAAAAAGAAAGTAGTTCAACAAATTTATAAATAGCAGTTATTCTTGAAAAAAATTGTTAAAATAATTATATTATAAAAGGTAAAATAAGAATATGAACTATGTACATAAAAGAGAAAATATATGTATTATAATTTGATCATATTCGATATTAATAAATTAAGATGTGAATTCATTTTTATATTATTAGGGAAAATATATGTATTATGGTATGTATTCACTCTTTTTATGATAATAAAAAGTAATAAAATTATTATTATAATTATGAAATTAAATATAAATAATTTTTTAAATTTATTGTAAACATTTTTAATTTATTTTGTAGGTACTATTAGACACATAAATGTTGTTGTACATGTTTGTTCTATTTTTTAAATAGTTGTATTATGACATAGGTGATTAATATTTGTAAATTAATTAAGTTCATATGTAAAAGTAAAATTTTATATTTGTTAATAAAGTTAAATATATTTTTACAAATATGATAAAAAAGAAAAGAAACAGTTTTATTCAACACATTTCAAAATAGCAGTTATTCTTATAAAGGCAGTTAATAATCCATGTATGCAAAAAAGAGGAAAATCCTCTTTATATATATATATATATATATATATAGATTATTAATTAAAAAAAAGGTTAAATATGTTTTTGTCTCTCAAGTTTCAGTAAATTTTGGAATTAGTCCCTCTTCGAAATTTGATACCAATTTAGTCTTTCATCTTTAGAAATGTATGGATTTAGTTCTTCTTACCAAATTTTGTTAAGTTTATCTAACGTTTCAAGCGCATTTCATGATAGTATTTGAATTGTTTACACTGTTTGACACACTCTCGTTTCAATGTTAACTTAAATATTATCATAAAATGCATTTAAAATGTCAAACAAACTTAACAAAATTTGGTAAGAAGGACTAAATCCACACATTTCTAAAGATGAAAAACTAAATTGGTATCAAGTTTCGAAGAAGGACTAATTCCAAAATTCACTGAAACTTGAGGGACCAAAAACATATTTAACCCTTAAAAAAATGGTAAAATTAAAAAAATGTTAAATTAAAAAAAATAAATAAAATTGATAAAATGATTATTTTAATTTAAAAAATATTTTATTTAAAGGGTAAATACGAAAAATAAATGTGGACATCAAAAAGAGCAATGCTTTATATATAGGTATAGATAATTTGATCACATTATATAACTAAATTGAAATTTACATTCATTTATATATTATAATTTAATTAATAATATTTGTTCTTTATGTAAATAAGGATGATAAGAAGTAAGATATGTACAAATTTAACTATCCCATCTCCAAAATATAAATTCATCCTCATCCTCATTTAAATATCCAATGAATAGGAGACTTTTCTCACATCCTCATCCCGTTGAAGAATAAGTGTACTCGTACTTAAGTTCCTACCAGTCTCTTTATTGTTTTAAATATTAATTAAATAATTTTTCTTCAAAAAATAAAAAATTATAACAAAGAAAATATCATAGTATCAAATATTAAATGTTAAAGATACATTTTTTTCCTCCAATGTCAAGTATAAATAAATTATAACGATAAATTAAGGACCAAAGAGAATATCAAATAAATATTTTAGATTACTTAATAAATTAATGATATTTTAATAATTTAAAAATGAACGAATATGAGGATGCAAGAATAGGTGTTGTGAGGGGTGTGAGAACGAGAGACATGACATTTATGTCCATACACATCTTCGCACCCCATATTCAATTTAAAAATTCGAATATTGCTCATACTTAGTCAATACAAATTTTTTTAATTAAAATCAGAACAAATTTAGATAATACCCTCATAAAATAAATTCACTTGTCACTACTATGCCTGGCCCATAACATAATTAAAATTGTGTAAATTCTAAAAATTTTATTATTATAAATATTAAGTTCACCCAAAAGATACCATTCTTATATACTTAAAATAAATCCAAACTTAAGAGATAAAGCATTGCATTGTATACTTGATGATAATTGATGTGGTACTTTGTTCTTGATCACTACTATACACGAGAGTTTTTATGTCAGGTGTACGAGGCTTACTATTATAGTTATTTTGGTACCATAGTTGCAGATATAGAAAATGTGCACTTTCTATGACGTGGCGAAAGATACGACATATGCTAGGTGTACAAATAATAAGTCCAAACTTCTCTGACTCTCGCGCTTCCAACTGAAAGAGAGTCCTATCATTCTCCATCTCCTTGTACACCAATGATAAGTGGCTCTCACCGACGAACCTACCCATGACAAATTCGTCATCATGCAACCTTTACATGGTCAACTCTAATGAAAAATCAGGGAGACCATTATGATATTCAATTTGGGAAAAGATATTGATGTCACACTCAATAAAGATGAGAATGTGAGTGATAAGTCATGTGGTTGATCGCCACAAGTTACCTTGACAAGATCAAAATTGGGGTTCATATAACATATAACTCCAAAAAACTCTCACAAAAAGAAAACTCATTTTTCTGACATAATTCATATATATCAATCTATTACAAAGTGCATCCTTGTATAGGATGAATTAGGAAAGATCCTACGAATTTCATAATAATTCTCAATAACTAATATACCTACTAATACGACATTTAATCTCCATTATATGAATCCTTATTTCCTATATTTAATTAAAAGATAAAAACTACAAAGAAAATTCAAAAGACTCTTCAAGATCATATCAAACCCTATGCCGCCCTCCTCGATCTGACTTGCAACTCTGCTCACCGATGATACTTGCTCTGAGGACAACTCATGGCAGCATACCAAAATAGTCATATGAGTAAATAAACAAATGTGCAATGTGTGAGGAATAATATGAACAAACTGCTCTTTCCCAAATTGAAGCAATTTTGAATATAACATTTTAGGATTCAATAACTGACCTCTTCGTGAGAATTCAATAATGGAAGAAGACAACCACCACGAAAGTTGTGAGAATGCAAGACACGACAATGGAGTTAGCGAGAATGCAAAGAGGAAGCATAAGTTGTGAACTACTGTAGAGATAACGTGGAGAGGAGAAATGAAATACTCGAGAGAAAACACTAATAAGGATTCAAACAATTCAAACATACTATGATGAGTATCAAATTAACATATATGCATGATAAAAATATACTATGACAGGTCACTCAATAACTGATATAATAATTGTACAGGGTGAGGTGAAAGCAACAAGTTCTCAGCCTAGGATGGCTGGACACATCATGGCCAATACCACCAGTTATCAGTGGGCCGAGTACGTTTCGGCCATGTGGAGTTATGGGTTTTTTTTTTCCCTTATAGGGAATTCAGTTTGCATTATTACGGAACTAGGCACATTTTAAAAAAAATACGGAAATGGGCAAATCGTGTCAGTGCAGGACGTTTTTGTATGAAGAAATCGTCTAGCCCCCAAACGTTTTTTGGTCAAAATTAGTCAGCGGGCGAAAATCGTGTGGGGGGTGCACTATTTTTAAAGAAAGGTGCACTATTTTTAAAGAAAGTCGTGTGGGGGATGAACGTTTTTACATGAAATCGTGCAGGGGGGTAACGTTTTTCATGCAGTAATTGATTACTATATGATGTAATCGATTACTGCATGCGTTGCAGTTTTCTGTGTGTAATGTAATCGATTACAAACGAAGTGTAATCGATTACATGCATAATTTTTTGAAAAAAAACGTTAACAGACATTTTATTGGATAGGAAAGCAATAACAAATGATATAGTCGAATATGAAACTAAAAATAGTGATAATAATGAAAAAAAAAACATTACAATCAATTAAAGTACTAACATAATAATGTCAATGTGAAAGTGCATTAAACAAATACAAAGTTTTTGAATGAAATAAACATCAAAATGCATCTAAGAAGGGGGAAATTGGCGCCGCACATAAGTCATGTCTTCCTCAAGTTGACCAACCCGAGCATCTATACTGTCAAATCTTGAACCAACAAAAGCCCGGAGATCGTGAATTTCGTGGATAATATCATTAAGCATAGCAGCAAATGCATCCTGGGTAGGGTGAGGCGGTGGAGATGGTGTGCGGTCATCATGAATAGGTGCATCCTGCATATCACGTTTATGAATCCATTCACCATTTTGGTTTTTTAAAAAACTAAAGGAATGAATAACTTCAGCACCAATTGGACCTGTTCTCCAATTAACCTCCTCAAATGGTTCATCTTCTAGAGGAACATTAAACTTAATTAAAATGTCAGTAATGTGATTTGCATATGGTAAATGGGCATGGTCTCTTAATGCCTTTTCATGCGATATCTAACCAGATGATCCTAGTTAAGCTGCCTTCCGGTCAGCATTACCCACATTAAGATAATGTCTTCTTCAGTAGCTTGGGCAATGTTAGTTGATCGGGGCACCAAGCATCAACATAGGATGTAGTGCAGGATACGTGTTTCCACTTTCATTTGGTCTGCCAGTATTCTTCCTCCAATATTTACATTGTCATGACAAATCATTAATTTTGCATTATGAATAGGATAATCATTTCTCCATTCCTCCACCATGTTTCCCTCAAAACAGACACCTTGAGTGCCCAACTAGGTTATACGATAAAACATATTTATATCCATTATAATCTTGATATGCTTAACTTCACTAAGAATAATCCCTTCATTAGTAATTTGTAAGTTAGAATAAAATACTCTAACTAACTCCGGATAATAACATTGATGATTAGTAAAAAAAGGTAATAATCCCAAGTTGTGCAGTATATCATAGCACTCAAAGTTTTGCTCAGCAATAAAATCATCAGGATATCTGAGTTCAATAATATCTCTGCCAGAAAATTTTGAAGTATATCTTTCATATTATGCTACGGAAGAGAAGAGTCTTTGTGGCTGTGAGGGTGCAATCATTTCTTCAGGTTCGTTCATGGCAACACCACGGCAGCGACGAGCACCAGTTTGAGTCTTGCGTTTCCTTGAAGATTCAGCCATTTTTTGGTGTTTCTGAAGATTTTAATCGGTGGGTTTTGTAGAGAATTGAAAATGAGAAAGATTGTAACGAACAGGAGGTGATTTGGTTAAGAAATGAAGGCACAATGGTGAAAACACAATGGAGGCAAAGGGGGCGCGATGAGGTTTTTGGTCTGCAGCGGCGGAGAGAGAAAATGTTGTTTTTATAGTGGAAGACGAGCTGTAATCGATTACAGGGTTAGTGTAATCGATTACAGCATGACATTTTTTTTCCTAAAACCTCTTGTTAATCGATTACAGGGCTTCTGTAATCGATTACCAAGTTAGAAATTCTTATCCAGGGACTCCTGTTAGTTCGTTAATCAATTACAGGCTTTGTGTAATCGATTACATTTTACAATTTTGTTGCAGGAGCATGCGTTAATCGATTACGGGTATTATTTAATCGATTAAGGTAAGCCGTAATCGATTAACTTACTCTGTAATCGATTACCTTCGCATCAGATGCCAAAAATTTGATGATGGTAATCGATTACACTATGAAGGTAATCGATTACAGTACATATTTTTGCACCAAATTAATTGTGGTCATGGATAACATGGTCTATATAATTGATTACAACATAACATATTTTTGTGATACCATTTCTACTCCATTAATAAAAAAGTTTAAAATATTCTACTAATTAAAGAAAAATAAAATGATTAACAACTTGCACATAACTTAAAATGGAAAGCAAAGAAAATAAACTAAATGAATTATGGCAACCATCTGTATCTTGTTCTCCCCGGTGATCCTCAAACCATCCAGAATTGATATCTTCGTATTCTTCGGCATATGTTGGTTGTCTGATGTCTCTAGTTTGGATGAAAAGCTCGATATAGGAAGAGATACACGGTTTTTTGACAGATTGGTCTAGACTTTGTACGTATTTCCAACGACTGATCATCTGTGACACATCAAAGTCACATTTGATTTCCGCAGTGTCATGAACTAGTCGCCTGTTGCGTATTATTGTAGGGCGACGATAGCCAATTTGTTTCACAACTCTGCGATCACCACACTCGACTAATTGAGTTATGGTTTGTAATAATTCATTATAGGTGCAATCATGTCTAATGGAGAAGGTTTTCGTGGCATCTGAACCAAACTCAAGACCAAAACCAGATGGACTCTCTGTGATACCAGCACCCCTTAAAGGTCCACCATAATAAAGAATAGTCGGTGAAGTTGGGACAAAGTTTGAGGATGATGATGATGGGGTGTTTGTAGTTAAAAGAGAAAGGATTTCTTCAGGTGATCTTGTGAAGGTGACATACAATTCAATCATTGTGTTGAAAGGGAAAGAAGACTTATATTGCAACATTTGAAAAACATGTTCATATGTTTTTAATTCAAATGCGTTATAGACAATATTTCCTTCAGAAGTCATGGTGGGTCGTCTGAAGTATAGGTTGTTTATGGATGTGTTTGATTGGAATGGAATGGCTGCACAAACTCTTTGTTTTAGCATGTTGTATGTGTAGTTGTATGGAATGCGAAATATCTAGGGACTCTGACATATGAACTTCACCCCATCCTCACAGAGTTTCATTTCACCGTTTGTGTATAAGGCAACTATGTAAGAATTGGTGAAATCCTGAGACTTTGTGATGCCAAACATTTCAGGGGAAAAATGTTCCATGTTAGGGTTTTCAATTAAGAAAGAAAAGGTAGAAGGAGATGTCAAGCAATGGATGTGTTGGACACTTGAAAATTTGCATTTCATGTAGTGTAGGGAGGTGGTATTTATAAGCATAGTAGTGGCACCATTATTGAGTGAAAAAATAAAGAAAAAATTATAGAGCTTCAATTGATTATGTACATATGCAATTTTCATATTGAAATAGTACAAATACATAGTACAATATTCTCCCATAATGTGATAATTTTATTTGACAATAACATTGTTCAACGATGGCTGCCTATGCCGCATGGTGGCCTCCGTGTGGGTCGTCGAGGTCGTCTCTCAGGTTGTGGGGGAGGAGGGGGTGACTCACTTTCGTCGTCAGTATCTTCCACTTCCACAGATTGAGAACCTTCTTTTGAAACATGAAATGGAATTTCAGGTCTATAGTATTGTGGTGAAGATGACGGGCCTCGGTATGCGGATGGTGGAGTCAGTGATGATGTCCTAAACATTTGTGATGGAACACCCCTATAGCTGGAAAATTGTGGGCCAGATGAACCACCATAATATTGGGATGGACCCAGTTTGATGGCGGTGGAAAAAAACCATATGAAGTCGGGATCTGCTGAGATGACGATGGAAGATGCATTCTTTGATCCCAATTCCCAAAACCCGGAGCTAGATTTTGTGAGTGAAGGAGGCCAGAAAAGGGTCTATCCGGACGAAACTGCTGATGTGAAGGCGGATTCTGATATTGCTCAGGCATGTCATACTGAAAGAAAATTAATAATTAATTGATATGTTTGAAAATCAATAATAATAAAAAGTTTAATTTAAGAATATGCATGAAATAAATGATTTTCACTTCATCATCGGATGATTGCGCAATAGCCGAGATATAACAGATGGTATGATTTATGTACCGTTGCATGTAGGGAGAGTTATCACGCAGATGGCCACTTTTGGTGAAAGGTTCCCCCTGAACAATGAAATTATGACGATTATTCCATAGCATTATAAACCGATGGTGATATTGCCTCCAATTAATTTCCCCCTTCCTCGGAGATCAATTTGGTGAACCTCATCCAAGTTCATCGGGTCGGCTGGGATGCTCTGTCGCCAACCAAACTGTCTGACTACCCGGTTGACTTGGTGAAATTCAACATCGTAAAACAGATAAGAGGAACCAATGTCCGACTTATGGGAGAAACATTTATGATTATCATGCGACTAACATGGGGTTATCGATATGGTGTCCATAAAAACTGCAAAAATTAAAGTTAATGTTAAACATAAAAAAAAAACAAAGGGAATTTCAACAAACAAACTAGTAGAGCATTAGTGATAATGAACCTGCTTTGGTTGAATATGATCAAATTTTTTTTGGAACTCCACCACAGTAGTTTGGTCATGGAAGACGGAACATGTTTGTCGACACCACCTCACACTTAAGGGCAACGCAAGGCTAGCCACAATCTCGTCATCCGTGACTGGTTGTATTTCTGGAGAGATATATGTGAATCTCTCCCACGCCCAACACTGCAGCAATGACATGCATCCACCAATGTTGTCTTGTTGGAATTTTGTGTTGTGATCCAGTGCACGATACAGACATGCCAATACTGTGGATCCCTAACTAAAATTTGAAATATGATCCAATTCTCTTAACAATGGCAAGAACATAAAATGCACGAGACTGACTGATGTATCTGGCATCAACATGCTGCCAATCAGTATTTAGCCATGATAGCTTTATCCGGTTCCCTGTGATCATATTTTCGGGTGGAATATCCACCAATAAATCTTGACACAATTGCAGCAGGTTTCTGGAACTTCCACCGGTGACGGGTTCACCATCAATTGGCATCCCCAGTTGTAGTGAAACATCCTCCAGGGTAACAGTTGTATCTCCTAGTGGCATGTGGAAGGTGTGAGTTTCAGTCCTCCACCTTTCACATAATGCTGTTACCATGAGGTGGTTAATCTCCATATTACTCACTTTCAAAACGTGACCAAAACCAGGTTCATCAATTAACATTCTGACCCTAGGGTCAATAAGATCTGTATGTTTTAAAATCCAGATAGAATGGCGTCGTGGCCGGAGCACTCTCTCGTTTCCTTCCCAAATCTGGTTGGTGATGTGATCGTCTTGATGACGCAATACGGACAAGTTTGCTAGTAGGTTGTTGTTCTGAGCCATAATAAACTACGTAAAAGTATATGAAAAGATTACCAGAATATCATTTAAACTTGATGAATAAGAAAACGTAAACAAAAAAAAATCATAAAAATGATCGAACCTGTTAGATTGACGGATGAAAAATTATTTTTGATACGCCACAAATCCAACTACGATGACAAAGCTATGAAGTATTTTGTGATGTGAAATAAGTCTTGCACCTAACATGCCTATTTAAACTACATCACCATACTATTCATTCACATGCCTCCCTTTTCCTTTTTTTCTCTTTCTCTCACGTACCAAATGAGTTGTCTCACCAATGACAGCCTATTGTCCTACACCCCCATGCATACCACCACATGGCTTCTTTTATTCACCACACACACCTTTCTCTTCAATAATAATGACCTTCTAAAATATTCTCACACCATTTTTCTAAGTTTCAGGTGAATGAGAGAAAAAAAAGCATTCATTATTGTGAATAGTATTGTGCATAAGAGAAAACATGCTTTATTTTTAATACCATTGTGTAGAAGCGTAAATTATTGTGAACAACATTGTGCATAAGCATGAAGTTTAAATAGTAATATGGCAGATTGCAGGTGCAACAGACGTTCAGGAATCACGTTCAAGCGGAAAAATAAATAGGTGTAAGAAGAAAACGACATAGGGGCAAACATTTTTAAATTGAAAGTGTATGGGGGTGCACGTTTTCTAAATAGAAAATGTTTCTATATGAAAACGTGATGGGGGTGTGCGTTTTCTATAAGAAAACGTGTAGGGGGTGCACGTTTTCTTTAAATCCTTTTTTTTTCTTTTCGCACCCCCAACCCACTCCTTTCGATTATGGAAACTGAAACGCTTATATATACAATCACACTACCATTGGTTCTTCTATCAATACTTCTCTGCATACCAAGCTTCACATCTCAAATCTCCTAAACTATATTTGCATACCAACGTGTTTATAATGAGTTCGTGGAATTATGGAGGATCTTCTTCGTCTAATCCAATCGATGATGAACCTGTCATTCCAAAAATTGTCGAAAAGTTTACTTCCGATGATTTTTATGAAGACAATACAAATGACCAAGAAATTGTTCTGATTCCTACTATGGATTACAATTCATATGGGGAAGTCGAACTACAAGAACACATGCAATTCGATTCAAAAGAGGCAACTGTCTGCCATCAAACATTATCACATCACCAATGGATACAACTTCAATGTGGTAGAATCGAAACCCCATCTTTACGTTGCACGATGCATCCATTACAACAATGGATGTCAATGACATCTGAGGGCTAGTTATAGTAAAATCAGACATCATTGGGAAATCAAGTCCATTGATGGTACACATAGTTGTTTCTCTACATTAATTTCACAAGATCACTGCAATCTGGATTCCACCCAAATTGCTTCCATTGTTTTTCATTTAGTCCGGACAAATCCAAACATTCGCATCAAAAGCTTGGTCGCAGACATAAAAAGTCGTTACGGATACACAGTCACATCTAGAAGAGCATGGATTGCGAAGGAAAAAGTAATTACAATGGAGTATGGTGATTGATATCAATCTTATAATGAAGTTCCCATATGGTTACAAGCTGCCCAAGAAACTAATCCTGGGACAATTTTCCAACTTTTCGGTCCTCCAGTTAATGTTGATGTTGAGGATGAGACATCCACATACATTATGGAACGTTGCTTCTGGGCATTTGGACCATGCATTGAAGGTTTTAAGTATTGTAAACTTGTTGTTCAAGTTGATGGAACCTTTTTAACAGGCAGATATCATGCCACCTTGGTAACTGTAATTGCTCAGGATGGAAATAGAAACATATTTCCTTTGGCATTTGCAATAGTAGAAGGTAAGACAAAAAAGACACTGATTTGGTTTTTTCAACTTTTACTAGAGCATGTAACTCCTCAACCAAATCTATGCCTAATTACTGATAGAGGCAAGGGCATTTTGTCAGCCCTACGATCAGAAGAAGTTGACTGGGAATCAGACAATCTTCACTTTGTCTACTGCATACGTCATCTAGGTTCCAACTTCAACAACCGCTTCAAAAATGCCGATCTCAAGAAACAATTCATTAACTTGGGTACAACATTTTCCTAACTTTACATTCCACATGCATAAGATATTTCCTTCAAGCAAAATATTTTTTCATTTCATTTTATATTTCTTTTTCATAGCTTACGAAGTCAAACAACCTACCGTGCAAACAAAACTTTAAGCTATGAGGTCCCAATTCCCACAAACAGTAGTTTGGATTGATAAAATCTCCTTACATAAGTGGTCTCAGGCTTATGATGGGGGGCACAGGTGCACGCACATGATAACAAACTTGGCGGAGTGCATGAACTCTGTGCTTAAGGGGGCTCGATCATTACCTATCTGTGCACTATTAAAAATTACATTTCAAAACATAAATATTTGGTTTGTTGAACGCGGCTTAAAGGCACACTCTATGTTAAGAGCTGGTCATCAATATCTAGAAGATGACACTGCCTTGCTCCAACAAAATCACCAGAAATCCGCATATTGTTATGTTCAACGCTACGATCGAGATAATTCTGAATTCGAAGTGCAAGAGATATTGAGCCCCCATCAATATCGTCCAAAACCAATCTCATTCACTGTCAGATTAAATGATTGGTGGTGTGATTGTGGTCACCTCCAAGCTAGTCGGTTACCCTATCATCACGTCATAGTTGTTTGTTCTTTTGGTCATATGCCACTTTCAAATTTTATCGATCCAGTTTACAGCCTTGATTACATAAATAAGGCTTATCAAGTCCAATTCCACCCCCTGCGAAATGAGGACTATTGGTCAACAT
>Ga0214542_1004153_pt1 | contig 28938 bp, 27 predicted proteins | sample CNSS1metaG_FD_160096 | JGI IMG/M metagenome (GOLD analysis project Ga0214542, IMG submission 160096) | Root nodule microbial communities from cowpea collected in UCLA plant growth center, Los Angeles, California, USA - CNSS1 | ecosystem: Host-associated > Plants > Roots > Nodule | place: USA...
ATAAAATAAATAAAAAAAAATATATTTTTATTTTTATTTTTATATATATATATATATATATATATATATATATATATATATATATAAAATCTTCAAAGATTACATGATAATATATCATATTTTATTTTGTATAATTTTATATGTATAAATCTTTATAGATTAGAAGATAATATATCATGTTTTATTTTGTTTAATTTTATATTTATAGAAACTTAGAAGATTACGAAATAATATATCATGTTTTATTTTGTTTAATTTTATGTATAGAATCTTCAAAGATTATTAAATAATATTTCATGTTTTATTTTTGTATAATTTTATATATATGGAATCTTCAAAAATTACAACATAATATATCATATTTTATTTTAGTTTAATTTTATATGTATAGAATCCTCGAAGATTACAAAATAATATATCATGCTTTATTTCGTTTAATTTTAAATGTATAGAATATTGGAAGATGATGAGATAATATGTCATTTTTCATTTTTTTGAATTTTATGTATACAGAATCCTCGAAGATTACAAGATAATATATCAAGTTTTATTTTTTTTTTATTTTATATGTATAGGATATTCGAGTATTACAAGATAATATATTATGTTTTATTTTCTTTTAATTTTTTATATATAAAATCTTCGAAGATTACAAGATAATATATCATGTTTAGTTTTATTTAATTTTAAATGTATAGAATATGGGAAGATTACAAGATAATTTATCATGTTTTATTTTATTTATTTTACGTATTTAGAATTTTCGAAGATTACAAGATAATATATGATGTTTAGTTTTGTTTAATTTTAAATGTATAGAATATGAGAAGATTACGAGATAATTTATCATGTTTTATTTTATTTAATTTTACGTATATAGAATCTTCGAAGATAACAAGATAATATATCATGTTTTATTTTTGTTTTATTTTATATGTATATAATATTCAAAGATTACAAGATAATATATCATGTTTTATTTTTGTTGAATTTTATATGTATAGAATCTTCGAAGATTACAAGATAATATATAATATATAATATATAATATATAATATTTTATTTTATTTAATTTTATATGTATAGAATCTTAGAAGATTACGAGATAATATATCATGTTTTATTCTATTCAATTTGACATGTATAGAATTTTCTAAGATTACAAAATAATGTATAATGTTTTATTTTTGTATAATTTTGTATGTATAGAATCATCAAAGATTACAAGATAATATATCATGCGAACCAGTGGCAGAACTTGGACAAAAAATGTAGGGGTGCCAAATTAGATTTGTTATATATAATTTGTTTTTAGTTAGAAAAACAAGCTCTTTATCTTTTCTCTTTATTTTCTCTGCTTAAAACAAACACACATAATAGTAGAATTCAAAAAAATATTATTATCATTCGCTATTATATCATGATACAAAAACATGAATACCATTTTAGATAAGTCCTTCGTACCTTATCAATTTGATTTGGTGGTATTGTCAAATTTGAGGCTGTTTTTCCCTGATCGCGTTCAGATGGATTTTTAATTCATTATATGTAACTCTAAGAACTTTAGATATTTGTTTTTTATTGTCTTGAATTCTTGGTTTTCATGAAATTTCTAAAGTTTAGTTAACGTAAATGTATTTTTTTTTCATCTTTATCACAAACCTTTCTCTTAAAAAAAAAAGAATCAATTTTTCTACTTTTTATCATAATCTTTCTAATATAAATCTATCACCTCTCGCCTATCTTTAAACAAATAAAATTTATATTCACATATCACAATATTATCACAGTGCAAAACATAACAAAACTCATACCACTCTAATTAAATAAGCAACATTGTATAAATTCAAAACTTAAAAAAAAAATACCATAGGCAGCGAAAAATACAAAATCCTTAAATTTCATAATTAAGGGTTATAATAATTTGGAAAAAATTATAATTAGGGTTCATACCAATTTCATAAAAGAATCCCTAAAATCATAATTAGGGTTTATATTAATTTGAGATAAACTTAATTTGGGAGAAACATCCTAAAAAGAATCATAAATTTAATATACATAAATCATAATAAGATATACTAACATTGATCTGTGAGAGATCATGCCAGAATGTATACTTCAATATCAATCTATGTGTTTCTCGACCTCTATTTCCTAATCTATCTCTTTGTATTTATTTCTTTTCACACTTTCATGATAATTTACATGGTGAAAAGATAATCTCTTTTATAAATCAATATCTCCATTAAATTTATTTTATTTTATCTTTTATTATAATTTTTCATAATATAAACTTAATATAAATAATATATAAATATAATTTTAAAAGATATATAAATATATATAAAAAAATTCAAAAAAAAGAATTGGGGGAGCCATGGCTCCCCTCTGTCAACATGTAGTTCCGCCAATGTTACTAACGATATCATTTTATATTAACTATAAAATCTGATCTTTTTTAATAATGAAGACAAATAATAAAAAATAACAAAACAAAACATATACAAATACTAAAGGATAAAGAATCAATTAAAAATAATATAATAATTCTAGTAAATAAAATCAAATAAACAATTAAAAATGAAAAGTATTTTATACGACTAGATAAAAATGAAACAGGATGAAGCTAGTGATTAGTTATGTGCGAAATACTTGCTATACTACCACAGGTCCCCAAATTTTGAATGCAGTATGTTCAATACTCATTACTTCATACAACAACCACTCATTTAAATCACATTAATTTGCATACATATAAGAACGAGTTACACGTGATTGTATTAGGATGTTGTACGAGGAAGATACTAGGTGTTTGTTTCCTGTGTGGATATGCGAGTAAGCTTAATATACATTTTAAAGAAAATAATATTAAACAACTTATAGATAATTTTAACTCGAACATATTTTTCTTAAAAGTACTTATAAAAAATATGACCTAAAATATCAAATGTCGTCTTCCTCTTTTTCATAATAGTTATAAATTTTTATTTTTAGAATTACTTAGTTTAATTTTAAGAAAATTTATTATATATATTTTATTTAAGTACAACACAGTAAAGTTTAGTAATCATTAGGGTGTCAAAACGATAATTCTAGTATGTTTTGACCCGTCAAAAACGGGTTGGGTCAGGCTGGCTATCACAACAAAATTGGTTGGATATTGCAATCTGTCCCTCTTAGGGGTGGCAAAACGTGTTGAGCCCAACGGGCCAGCCTGTTAGCCCGTGTTAAAAGGACAGGTCGAGTTAAAGATTTCAACCCGTCAGCCCGTTCTGACCCGTCTCATCCAGCCCATTAACTTGACGGGCCAAAGTACGGGTCAGCCAGTCCTGACCCGTTTAAAAAAATAAAATAAAATAAAAGTAATTAAAAAGATTAATTTTTTATATTATATATTTTAAATGTATAAATATATAATAGTATTGTAATTTAAATCATTAACACCTACAAATTAAGTTTGAATTATTAGTTATAATTTAATAATTTAATATGTAAATTTAATAATTATTTTAACTTATCTAATTAAAAACATTAACTAATCAATTAAAAGTTAAAAAAATATTTTATTTGATTAAATATGACTTTAATAATAATTTATATGTATATATAAACAAATTTAAAAAATAAAACAACTTAAAAAATTTGAAAACAAATTAAAAAACTTTTAAAAAATTAAAAAAAAAGAAAAAAAAAACTGGACGGGCCAACCCGGCCCGACCCGTTAGCCCGTCCTATACAGGCGGGTTGTGATTATTGGCCTGTTTTTGTTTGACAGGCCAGCCCGGCCCGCCCCATTTTTTACTACCACATACGGGTCGGGATAAAATGGGTCGGGCTGGCCCGTTTTGCCACCCCTAGTCCCTCTCAGGGAGGGTCAAAAGGCTAGCCTACCATTTTTTCTTTTAATTTTTTAATTTTTTTTAATTTTCTTTTAACTTTTTAAAATTTTTTGTTTACAATTTTTTATATATAAATTTGTTTATATAATATATCAATTTTATTTTTTAAATTATTTTTTATTTTTAAACATTAAAAAAAAGGGTTGGCAGGTTAGACGGGCTGAACCATAACGAGTTGGCGGGTTGGATATTCTAATCTGACCCGCCCTTTTCTTGGCGGGCTGGCGAGCCTGACCCGCTTTAACATGCCTAGTAATCATAGACGTTTCATCGTAAGTTTTACATTTAAATTACGACTTACATTTTAGGTTTAATTAGTTGGATGATACTCATTTTCGTTTAAATATGTTAGTTTGGTACCTTCTTTTAAAAAGGTGTCAATTGAGTCCCAACTTTTTAAAAAAATGTCCTAATTAGGTTCTTTTCAGAAAAAAATATTGATGCCGTTAACGATAATGATATTTAAAATGACTTATAAAATTAAGTATTAATATTTATATTAAAATTTAGTAATAAAAGTAATGAATAAAGTTATAGACGTTAATTTTTTTTTTCTGGAAGGACCTAATTGAGACACTTTTTCAAAACTTGGGACTCGATTTACACCTTTTCAAGAGCAGGTACCAAACTGACACATCTAAACAAAGATGAGTACCGTCCGACTAATTAAACCTACATTTTATTAGAAATCTCCAATTTTATAAAACATTTCCGTCTATAAGACTAGAATTTTCAAAAAAACCATAAATCATAAGACTAAAAAGTTTGAATTCTTTTAAACACTAACAATATAATTATTGTGATAATGTTGTGTAAATTTTTATGATAATATTTTTGGAGCACATATTTTTGAAACCACATTTGCATTTCTTATTCTTTTTAATGATCTTTCTCGTAAAAGATTTTAAGGGTAATGTTTTTAAAACTTTAGAATAATAAATATGGAGTATAAAATAGAAAATAATATTTTACAATGAAAGAGAAGTTTATGTAGAATTATTTAAAAAAAATAATATGCAATGTGTATGAATATAGTTTACTCTAAAACTTTGTTTATCGTCCTCTGTGTCTTGAAAAATTAATTAGAAATTATATATAATTAACTTTATCCATAATTTTGATTTTTCTTTTCTCTAATGTTTTATAATTATTTCTACGGTAATTTCAAATTATATGAATTTAATATTTTAAAATATATTTAAAAAAAATTTTTCTTATTGGAATCTTGAGACGAGTCTTTGAACAAGTGGCAAGATCAGGAAGCTTTGACAGACCTCATTGGGATGTCTCCAAGGATTGAGATATAGGAAAAGATTCACCTATAAAAGATTCTTTGACGCTCAAGTCAATAAGAGAATTGAGATATTTTTTCGAGAGAATATGAGCACATGAAAGTGTATTTCTAAATGAGTATTCCTTGGAGGATAGTAAGTGTATTTATAACACCTTTTAGGCCTTAGACCCGTGTGATAGAACAGGTAACAAAATATTAACCAATATCAATGAAATAATAACTTATCATGATATGATAAGAACAATTATAATGTGATAACTTACTAGATATACTAAATATCTTGTGAATATTTAGTATCAGAGCATAATCATACTACCAATATTTGCTAGTATGTGAATATTTCCTTTAATAGATGTATCTTGTAACCTATTTTAATAGTGAAGCAAATTGAGCCTTTGTTGACCGTATTATCTATTAGGTCGGGCAGGTACATAAATCCCCAATCTTGGAAGTATGATTTGCGCGTAAGATGTGTTACTCGCGATGGTGGTTAACCACGCTGCCGAGTTGTAGATGGTTGTGTAATGTTCCAGTTGGTCGTTGGCTAGAATATGTGTATTTGTTATTGGTCGTGCTGGGCCGGCTTAATGAAGTGTTGATGTGTCAGGCAGGCTTGATGAAGTGTTGTTGTGCTGGACAGGCTTGATGAAGTGTTGTCGTGTTGGGCAGGCTTGACGAAGTGTTACCGTGCTAGGCAAGCTTGGTGAGTCTTGAGATGCTACCACGTTGGGCAAGCTTTATTAGGGTGTTGTCCCATGCTAGGCATGCTTGATGAGGTGCTACTATGTTGGGCAAGCTTGGTTAAGTGTTGTCGTGTTAGGCATACCTTATTGGGGTGTTGCCCCGTGTCAGGCAGGCTTGGTGAAGTGTTGTCGTCCTAGGCAGGCTTGGGTAGGCTTGAGATGCTATCGTGCTAGGTAGGCTTTATTGGGAGTTGTGGAGCATTAATGAGGGGTTTTCTGCATTGTCGTAATGATTACATTGTCTTATCATTCATAAATGCGTGCCATGTGGTAGAGTCTAGGCGATTTGCGCTTGGAGAGTTGATGAATTCATATTTTTTCCCTCATTTGATGTTTAACTTTGAGTACTTAATTAAATTTGTGTGCATAATGAATGATTTAATTGACAGTTCTGATTATTAGACTATTTGAGCTTGTGTGATAAAAATGTCTTAAAAAATGATTTTTAGTTGCATAAATTCTTTTTGGATATTCTGATGTTTGTTGATGCAACTGAAGTTAAGATTAAGCTCATTTAAGGTGGAAAACTAAATTGATTGAAGTTACAGAACACCTTTAAATAAGGCTAAGGCTAAAATGAGCAAGATTTGGAAAAATCACTTTTGCACCCTATACATTACTTATACACTCCCCTCTTTCCAAATGGGTCTCACGAAACCTACTTCTATACTCCCGTCTTTGTCTAGTTTTACTCATTTTTTCACTCATAAACTAGATGCACTCAGATGCTGCCATGTGGTAATCCCCAACTTTTAAATTTGTCCAACCACATGTTGACACGTGTCATGATCCAATAACTCAAAATTCAGCCAACCAAATGGTGCCACATATCATCTTCTTCTCTCCCTCACTAATCAGAAACCCTAACCACCATGGCACCATCCTTCACGCACCTCACCATGGAGCCACCATCAGCCACGTCGGAGCAAACCATTGATGGTAGAAACTACGTTTGGCAGCAGCCACGTCACCGGACCACCATTGGCAACCACTGCACCTCCATCCTTCATCATTGCAACATGAACAAATCTGCCACCATTCTCACTGGAAGCAACGAACCAGACCAACAACCACGATAGCCACTACGTCGTCTCCATCGATACGAAACGCTGGCCACCTACACTATTCTCCGACCATGAACTTCCGTTGCCATCCACAAACCTCGCTGGAGAAGAAGAACATCACAAAAGGAGGTGCAAAACGCATCTTAACGTAACCATAAAAAATGCATATCCAGTTTCACGTTGTTGCCAACCATGAAAATACAACCACCACACACACGTGAAGCAAACCATTGTAGTTGCCTTCCTTCATGAAACACAGCAAAAGCCTAATGAAGGAAAGAGAAATCTGATTTGGAAGAGAGAGAAATCTGACACATGTCAAACTCTTATTGGCCAATAACAAGCCAAATTGTCAAATCTGGTCAAATAGTCAACTGGACAAATTTTGGTCAAAGTTGGTCAAGATTGGTCAAATGGTCAAACAAGAGGGTCATAATTGGAAATTGGACAGAATTAATTTGCTGAATAATTAAATAAAGATTTTTAATTAATTATCTTTGATATATCTCAAATTATAAACAGAAAAAATTTTCCAAATATTTTAGAACCTGATAAAATTTGTTAACTATTTTGAGAACTATCTCATAACTCCTTTTATCAAATCACACATTACTATTTCTAGAACAAAAAATCGCAGTATGCATATGAGCGATCCAACTATATTACTATTCATTACACCACAAACTTAACACACAATATAAAAATAAACCCAATCATTTCCCTCAAGTTTCAAGATTTAATTCCTTTATGCTTCAAACCTGCAATACCATAGTAGGACTCATTTGAAACAGTTTAAACAAGGAGTAAACTCAGTCATTCGGACAGAGTTTCCCAAATAGCCTTAAGCATAAATTATAATCACAAGTAAATCAATCGAAAACAAATTCTTCATTCTATCATGTGCAAACTTTAACCTTTTAAACATTATTCCAGACAATGGAATCATGAATGCAATACGTAACCAAACTTGTGTAACAACAACACTTAGAATGATAACACACAAACCAGAAAAGCAACTAGAACTATGAAACAAGAATACATATCAAGAATTGAACAATGAAACCCCAATAGTACAAACGCACAAGTTACTTCATTCCTACCATGAAGTTCAAACCGAGAAATAGAAAAGAGAAAGGAAACATGAAACCTTAATGATCGACAACGTAAATGAATATGAGCATCGATTTCGTAGCCATTCCCACTTGTTTGACTACCTCTGTCCAATTTCCAATTTTGCCCCTCTTGTTTGACGATTTCACTATCTTTGACCAGAATCTGCAATGTTTGACCAGCCTTTGACTGTTTGACCATATTTGACTCGTTGACTGTCTAATGAGGAGTTGCCAAGGTGTGCTTCTTCTGCATCATGAAGGCTGTAGTTGCCGCTCCAAACGTGATGGAAGCGCTGCTACAATGGTGGACGAGATCTGATGTGAGAATGGAGCTCACGTTTCTGCAATGGTGGTTGTTGGTTGCCTAGGTGCTAGGGTTCTGCCATTGATGCCATCTGGGTTTGCAGATCTAAGTTAATTTTGCGGTGGCGTTTAAAGCTCATGGTACAGGTGTAGGCACTGCCATGGTGTTTCACGGCGTGAAGGTGTAGTGATTGTGTGTGGATGTTCGTTGCGCTAGAGAAGATGGTGGCGATCTGCATTGTGTGGACGAAGTTGGCTGGTGCTTTCGCGATGACGATCTGTATAGATCCGCGCTATCTCTAGCGAAGGAGTTCTATTCGTGGTGGCTCTTGACACAAGTGCAAGGTTGACAGCGCGGTGGCTACCAGCGACGAGCCTAATGACATGATTTAAAAGTTAGGGATTGCCACATGGCATGATTTGAGTGCCCCTTAGTTTATGAGTGGAAAGATGAGTGAACATAGACATATTAGAGGTGTAGAAGAAGGTTTTGTGAGGCCCATTTGGAAATAGGGGAGTGTATAAGTAATGTATGGGATGCAAAAGTGATTTTTTCAGAACTTGCTGATTTTAGCCTTATTTAAAGGTGTTTTGTAACTTCAATCAATTTATTTTCCCACCTTTAAATGATCTTAATCTTAACTTCAACTACATCAATAAACGTTAAAATATCCAAAAATAATTTATGCAATTAAAAATCACTTTTTAAGACGTTTTTATCACACAAGCTCAAATAGTCTAATTATCATAATTGTCAAATAAATCACTCTTTTAAGCACTAAAGTTCAATTAAATACCCAAAAATAAAAATTAAATATGGGCAAAAATATGAAAGCAAAGGACATTATGGGAGAAGCTTGGAATCAAACTCCTATTTTCTACAACTTGTCACCCCTAAAGTGATAGCCGAACCGAAGTGGTGAATAGGACTTTGGGTCAAATGTTGAGGTGCATGATAGTCCAAAACATTAAGGAGTGGGAGGAACTTCTTCCTAACATTGAATTTGCTTACAATAGGGTGGTGCACTCCACTACTTCCCACTTTCCTTTTGAGGTTGTTTATGAGTTTAATCTTTTGACTCCCTTAGATCTTCTTCCCCTCCCCACCCATGAGGCATGGACTTGCCAAGATGGGAAAAAAAAGCTAAGATGATCCAACACTTGCATGCACAACTCAAGGAAACTATTGAGAAAATGGTCAAGAAACATCAAGAGGTTGATAATAAAGGGAGAAGGGAAGACATCTTCAAGGAGGGAGGATAATGAAGGCTTGACCCTACTCAAAGGAAGTCCAAGCTCCTCCCATGAGGGGATAGCCCTTTCCTAGTCATTAGGAAGATCAATAACATTGTCTATGATTTAGACTTGCCTCCTACTTATAACATAAGTAACTCATTTAGTATGTGTGATCTTTCTCCTTTCAATGTAGGGTATAAGAATTTGTGGTCGGATTCTATCCAAGAAGGGGAGGATAATGAAGGCTTGACCACACACGATGCCATGGAAGTTCTCCCTAAAAGGATCACAATGAGTATGTCTAGAAGGGCTTATAGTCCTTCATCTTTATCTTTATTTTGCACCTGATTATTATAGTTTCCTTCATTTGACTTAGTTGACTTAACCTTAGTTGACTTGTTGAACTTTGACTAAGTTTGACTTATTGACTAAAGTTGACTTGACTTAAGCCATGATGCTAATCTAAGTTTATGTGTTTTGTAGGATTGATTAGGATTAAAGAGCATAAGTTAGGTGGCGCCATATTATTGGAGAGTGAAGATGATGTGGATCTTAGGGGAGGAGAGTGGAAAGTAAAAAGCATAAAGAATAAAGCAAAAGGAGTTTTCTTGAGCAACTTTAACTTAAACACCTTACAATTATAAAAATCTAAGATGGACTCTTATCATTCTTAATTTGTAGTAGTAGAAGAAGTAAAAGTTTTGAAATCTCGCTTTAAGGATTCCTCTTCAATAATCTCAAAATGTGATTTGGAAAGTAATTCTTATTTTTCCTTCTCTTCTCCTCTCTTCCTTTAACTTCTTTTTATGTTTTCTTTTTTCTCTCAATGCTTTATTTTCTCTTCTCAATTCTTTGTAGTACTCTTCTACACTCCTTATCTACTGGACAAAATGTTTCAAGCACAATTCATTCTTGTAAAAGGAATGAACAAATATATCTCCCATACACATTTAAAGGTTAGACCATGTAATAATGGCTAGCTTTCTACCATTAAGCACTTCTTTTTTATTTTAGGTCTGACCACACAAAGGTATATTGTTCAAATTCAAGAGTAACGAGTTTAACTTTAATAATGTCCTCAAAAGTGTACACATTTGAAAAAAATTACTCCTTTAGCTTCCATTCAAAATACATTTTAGGATCATTTTCTCCTAAAAACTATGAACCTTTTACATGACTTTTAGATATTATTTCTTGATACAAGTCACAACATACTATTCTCGATCTATACATTAGTATTTGATCTTCATGAAATCAATCACTATCTTCATAAAGAGTTCTTCTTCTTTTTGTTCTATGTTTTCTTCCCTTATTCCTCTGTAAGGTGGCTTGTGAGTGGTTAATTTTGTTGTGTTTTTCCACTTTTTCATACAATTTGGCATGTCTATGAGAAAAATGACGAAAATAGTATTGGTTAGATATGATCTCACGCAAGGTATTTGCACAAAACAAAAGCCACTTAATAAAAAGATTAGTACAAGTCTTACAAATCAATGAAATGGAATCCTAATGGTCTTAACTTAATGTTTACAAAACTTGTTAGGATCAACCTTTCATTCAACTCTCCAAAGCATGCTCTGTAAGACCCCCAAAATTTAATTAATTAAATAATAAAGGCAGGTAGTGGGAGCCTTTATGACATTAAATGTTGATTGTCGTGATGTGGAAAAGTACTAGCTCAAATGGTTGAGAGTACTTGATTGTGTGAGAGGACTTGGGTGTTGGCACTAGCAAGCTTGAAGCAAAGAATTGATAAAGCCATGCACATGAAGATCATAGGTGTTTGATGAAGATTGATGAAGATTCATTTGAAGATTAAGTTTTAGTGTGTTAAATCTGTAAATAACATGTTAAATGTAATGTGTTAGTGTTATATCTTATTGGTAGGCTATATTACATATGTTAGATGTCTTGTGTGCCTTAGTGTGTCTCTTTTAATCTGTTAAAATGGGTTTTAATAGGTTAAAATACTTGTTGTATATAGTTTCTGGTATGAATGTATTCAGTCAGTTGAATTATTTTTCAATCGACTGATTTCACTTAAGTTAGGTGAAATCAGCTGACTGTACAAAAATTCAATCGACTGTTTTCACTTAAACCAGACTATATAAAATATGTTTTCGCGAGCAAAGTTGCGAATATGAGGTTTTGTGCACGAAATTTTGTCATTCTTCTCTGGAAAGCTCTCTCTCTCTGCAATACACAGTTGGAACTCGTGTTTTGAAGATCTTGGTTGATCTTGGTTGATCTTGGAGGCATTTTGGCTTGTGAGTAGCTTGAAGAACACATGTATGGTTGGCTAGGGACAGTCACCATTAGGTTTGGATGTTCTTGTGTCTCTGGATGGTTTGCCTTATGTGATTTTAGGTCTGCAAGTGTGATTCTTGTAGGGTGTTTGTCAAGATTTTTGTGTGAGTCAAAAATCTTGTGAGTTTTGTTGTTCAAAAGTGTAATCTTGGTGTGTGATTTGTAAAACTTTTGAATATAGTGGAAACCAGGCTCAGGGTGTCCTGGTAAACTTGATGTAGCTCTGTGATTGAGTGAACCAGTATAAACATAGTTGTGCATTCTTCTTTCCCTCATCTCACTCTCTTTGAAACTCTTTAAAAACTCAAGAAAACCAAGCAATTTGATCTTTGGTGTGATTTAATGCGTTCTTGTGTAATCTGAGGCTTTATACTTGTTATAAATACTGATTGGAACAAGTCTTGTATGTAAAAGATTGTTGTTTGAGTTGAATTTGCGAATTCTGCATTCTGCATAATTCTGCAGTATTTTAGCCGACTCATTTGTCTTTTTAATCAACTGTTTCATAGCATCAAGAACAATTTAGTCTGTTGTTTTAAATTTTAATCGACTGGAAGTGTACTGGTTTGCTGCATTTACATCAAAACTTTCCAGTCTATTAGATTCAATTGAACAGAGGTTTAAGCTTTTGAAAAAGTTTTATAAAGCCAATTTAACCGCCCCTTCTTGGCTAAACTCACCATTTCAAAACTAACAATTGGTATCTAGAGCAAGGTTCTTGAAAGGTATTCAAGTTTGATAAAAAATCTTTTGAAATGGCTGAAAGTAAACTTCCTTTTGCTGAAGGTGCCTATATTCATAGACCACCTATGTTTTCTGACCTAAACTATCAGTTTTGGAAAATAAGGATGCAAATTTTAATTGAATCTATAAACAAAGGAATTTGGGATGCAATAGTTAATGGACCATATACTCCTAAATGTGTTGTTGAAAATAAGTAGGTGGACAAACCTTGGAGTGAATGGACTGATGAAGAAAGGAGAAGAGCTCAATATGATTGCAATGCCAAGAACATCATCACTTCATCTTTGAGTATGGATGAATTTTTTAGGGTCTCCTAATGTAAGAATGCAAAGGAAATGTGGGATGTCCTAGAGGTTACACATGAAGGAACAAGTGAAGTGAAGAGAGCAAGGAAGCATGCCTTGATTCAAGAGTATGAGCTTTTCAAGATGCAAAAGAGGTTCACTCACACAGTCAACCATCTCATGGGTCTAGGCAAAGAATTAGACAAAGAGGAGTTAAACATCAAAGTGCTTAAGTGTCTTTATAGAAATTGGCAACCAAAGGTGACTGCCATATCTGAATCTAAAGATTTATCCATCATCACAACAACTGCGTTGTTTGGCAAGCTTAAAGAGTATGAGATTGAAATGCAAAGGCTATGTGAGCTTGAAACAAGTGAGAAAAAGGTAGATCCATAGCCTTGAAGGCTAGCTCTAAGAAGAGTGATGAAATCGAGGAAGAGGTTGTTGAATCTAGTGATAATGAGAACTTGAATCTACTAGTCAAGAAGTTTGGGAAGTATCTCAAGAGGAAAGGCAACAAAGGTAATCAAAGGAGTTACAATTCTAAACAAAATGATTCAAGTAATTCTTCTAAATTCTCATGTTATAATTGTGGAAAGCAAGGACATATCAAGATTGAATGTCCTAATGTTAACAAAGAGTAGGAGAAGGTTGATGATAGGAAAAAGGAGAAAAGGGGCAAGGAAAGACGTGCCTATATAGCTTGGGAGGACAATGATGATTCAATAAGCACTTCATCTCAAGAAGGAAATGAGGATGCAAACCTATGGCTCATGGCCGGATATGAATCATCCTCATCAAGCCAAGTAAGTTCCTTGTCATCCAAAGATAAGAATGACTATTACCAATTGTTGCACGACTTTGAAGAGTTGCATAGTAAGGTAAACAAAATTGTTGTCATGAACAATCGGCTACAAGGATTAAATAGCTAGCTAGAAAACATATTTAGCCAACTAGAATCAGAAGCAATTGACTTAAAAACTGATTTCAAACATTTGGAAATGATTTATAGTAATTCAGTTGATTGTTCTAAAAAACTGCTGGCTAGAAAACCTTGTGAAAACTGCACTACTTTGAAAAATCAAGTGAAATATCCTTTGAAAACTTGTGCAAAGTTCACAAGAGGAAAAGCAAATCTGGAAGCTGTTCTTGGCTCTCAAAATTGTGTTTTTGGAAAGGTTGGACTTGGTTATACACCTATCCCTGAAAAGAAATCCAAGAAGTTCTCTAGTTTCTTTTCCAAGAGTGAGCCAAATGTTATGCCATTCATTTCCTGCAACTATTGTATGAAAATGGGTCATGTTCTTAAAAGTTGCTATGCTAGAAAGTATGATGTACCTAAGGGATTTATGAAATGGATCCCAAAAGGATCTAGAAAGGATAACCATGTTGGACCCAAACTATCAAAGGGTGCCATGTAATACTATGTTGTTTTCAGGTCATAAAATAGGAAAAGACGGATCTATGGTACCTAGATAGTGGCTGCTCAAGGCATATGACAGGAGATAAGACCTGTAACGTCCTAGCCGGAAATTACTTATTAAAACAAAATAAAAATAAAATTTAATAAAACAACCTCATTTATTATCAATAATTCCCAAAACGCAGGAAAATTTTAAATCTTTAAATTCAACATGCCAAACCAAATAATATAATTCGCGACAATACTGTAATACAAATATTTTTATCTATGAAATTATTACAATAAAACCATATTATGACAAACTAAAATCAGTAAAAACTCCCAAGAGGTCCCCATTCCGTCTCTATGCCTCAACCTGCTCACCTGCATCAACATCTGCTCCTATGTAACAAGTTACATGATCATCGCCAAACACACAGATAGGGTGAGCTCATTTAAATAAAACCAAACAAGGATTAATATTAATTACATCATTTCAACATTAACACTCAGGTTAATATTGTTCTCCATTTTTCTTACTTCCCCATTTCTAGCACTTGCATTAGACGTCTATCATTTCTATACCCTTTAGGTGAGATCAATGATTGATCTTTGCTGCACGAGTGTCTACTCGCCCCTCCGACTACAGGCCACCACCTGATAGTCCACACGTGGGAATAAATTTACCACAACATCTCACTATGACACCAAGTGGAGTTCCCCAAAACAAACCTAAGTTTGTAGTTGTTCCCAGACTACCAAAACTCTATCAGCATGCACTAAAGAAGGCAATCATCTGAAACCCCGCCGTACGAGCCATAACCCGCACACTCCACTGGACTTCCTAAACCACCAGGTTGCAACCTAAAGTGGTCATGTGTTACCTCAATACAAGATACACTCGTAACTAGGCCCCCAGCCAAAGCATCGCATCATGAACATCCCTTAAAGCGGTATAGAAACCTTTCCTCGCGCACCATCACTGAACCAAAACTACCTAGCGCGCATCTCACGCCGCTAGGCGGAATCTAGGTCTAGACCGCCTGGCAGACATAACACACCGCCAGGCGCCAAGCGCCAAACAGGAGTGTTGTTGCATCGTCACCGCCTGGCGAACCCCAAGTCTGCTGCCAGGCGCCACGCTTCCTCCAGAGCCCCTGCAGCACGTCTTCCTCCTGGCGGAAACAACACTACCACTAGGCGCCTCGCAGGTTCCAATACTGCTACTGCTCCAATTCCGCCTGGCGGAACCCACCCTACCGCCAAGCGCCATCTCGTCTGGCGGCCACTGCCACTAAGTTTATTGTCTATCGCCTGGCGGCTTGCCTCGCGCCACCAGGCGCCATACCAGTAGCACAATGCTACTGGTTTTTGGCACTTTAAACAGATCCCAAAGGATCCCTAAAACATACAACTCAGGAAATTTCAGCACAACACACTATAGATACGTATATAAATCACACCAAAACAGGGATCATTAGGTTTAACCCATTCTCCATAATTTAACATTGAGTCATACCCCAAAGTTGTCAATATGGTATATATGATATATATATATATATATATATATATATATATATATATATATATATATATATATATATATATATATATATACTGATAAACTACACAAGCATGAAAGTATTTGATCGCAACCACTCCCCGACATCACTTTCAATCACCCAAACATAATTACAACACTAACATGCACTTTACACTCTACCTAGCATTTTTCTCAAATATTGGCACACTATCAAATTGACATAAACGTCTAATTCTACTTCACTCTCAATGCATTACCAATTAACCCACACCAAATCATTTAACCAGTGATTACACAATGTCCTCATTCCAGCTCCTATTAATTATGGTCCCTATCAAATTCATCATCCAACCTTATTTAGTTTAAAGTCTTATCCCAATTATGCTATACATATACATGAATTATTTAATATGATCTGCCTGAGTTCCCTTCACCTCACTAATCCTCATTAGGCCCTATCATACACACTATTTTCTCCAGCATAACATCCAACATACGAGAACACACAAATGGGGTGGCTGCCAGGCGGTGCTTGCTACAAATGGGTTCTGCCAAACTTATTTCAGTTTAACCCTGTCTCCCAAGCACTTCAATCACCATACTCGTTCTTCACAGTGACATTATTTCACAGACTCTCACATGATAGAATTCAAACTGTATTCATATGAATATCAATTCTATAGAACAATACACTAATCTTAGGCATGATTCAAAATAATTATTCCCAATTTCCCAACATGAACCCTCATCCCAATTTCAAATAAGAATTCACGCATCCATCATACTCATAACATGGACAATCAACCATACTTATCAAAATTCACATTTAAACATATAAACATCACGACAACATCGCAGGCATCCCAAAATATCCTAAACGACCAAAACTGCATAGTCTCATTCGTGTCGCCTGGTGGATCATCCTCTACCGCCAGGCGGTTCATGGAGAAAACCCAGAAAATGGGTCTAGTGCTTGTGTCGCCTGGCAGGTCGAGCGTGACTGCTAAGCGGTCTCTGGAAAAATTCCAGAAACCTGAATGGAACTCAGATAATTCGACAAAAATACAATCCCAAACCCTAGGCAATTCATGAGTACATACAATTGAAGTTTAAACAATAAAAAGGAACTCCCCTAACCTGGATTTCCTTAGCTTAGCTTTGACTCTTGCAAGCTCTCCCTTGATCACCTATGTCCTCCTTTTCCTTTCCCTCAACTCAGCCCCCCAAAACCTCACTCAAAACTCACCAAAGCTCACAAACTCGTGCTCTCTTCTGCAACCACAATAACAGCTTCACAAAACCTCTCTCTCTTACCCCTAATTAGCTTTTTAATGTGACCTTAATATGGTTTAATTGCACCAAAACGAAAAATAGCATTAATCAAGATTAATTATAACTAAATGGCCCAATGTATTATGTTTTCAGCCCCTCCTTGCTGCCATGTACCCTAGGGTTTACTTGCCTCTTCACCTCCATGCTAGGGTAAATTTTAGCAAAAAGAAAATTACTTTGTTCAAGCCAAGGTTTGAACCCATCACCACACAATTGAAGTTCAAGTGCATAACCAATCCACCCAAGTCATCTTTCATGCCAATAGTATTGCATCTAAAACTATCTACTTACTCATCACATTCCAAACATGTCATCAGAAAATGATAAAATTAAATAGCATACAATTAGCGTACATAAAACTTGAACCCAAGTCCTCTCACACAATCAAAGTACTCTCAACTACTTGAGCTAGTACTTTTCCACATCATGAAGGTTAACATTTAATGCCTTAAAGGCTTCTCTTACTCGTATTAATTAAATATTTACTTATTTAATTATTTAAATTTAGTGGGTCTAACAAAACCAAATTTGCAAAGTTGGAATTGAAAGAAGAAGGATTTGTAACCTGTGGAGACAACAACAAAGGAAGAATCCTTGGAAATGGAGTCATAGACAATGGATCCTCTTTCAACATCAAGAATGTGTTGCTGGTAGAATGGCTCAAACATAACTAAGTATAAGTCAATTATGTGACAAAGGCTTTAAAGTGATGTTTGAACCAAATAATTGCTTGATATATGATGCACATGGTAGAACTGTGTTAATAGGAAAAAGAGTTAACAATATATATAGCTGATCTGCATCATGCATCATTTAGCACCCATTGTTTGCTTACAAAAGAGGATGACACTTGGTTATGGCATAGGAGACTTTGTCACATACATATGCAGCATTTTAATAGGCTAAACAGAAAACAATTGGTTGAAGGACTACCAAAACTCAAGTTTGAGAAGGATAGAGTGTGTGAAGCATGTCAAAAAGGAAAACAGACTAATGTCTCTTTCAAACCCAAAAATGTTGTTTCAACGGAAATACCTTTAGAGATACTTCACATGGATCTATTTGGTCCATCTCGAACCATGAGCCTTAGTGGCAATCTTTATGCATTAGTCATAGTTGATGACTTCTCTAGGTACACATGGACTTTGTTCTTAGCTACTAAAAATGACACTTTTGATGCTATTAAAAGACTTGCCAAGATACTAGAAAATGAAAAGAGTTCTAAGATAATGTCTATTCAAAGTGACCATGGTAGGGAATTTCAAAATGAAAGGTTTGAACACTTTTGTGAAAAGCATGACATTAAACATAATTTTTCTACACCATGAACCCCACAACAAAATGGTGTTGTTGAAAGGAAAAACATGTCACTTGAGGAACTAACTAGAACTATGTTAAATGAGAATTCACTACCTAAGTATTTTTGGGCTAATGCAGTCAACATAGCTTGCTATGTTTTAAATAGAGTGTTGATTAGGCCAATTTTGAAAAAAACACCCTATGAACTTTTCAAAGGGAGGAGGCATGTTTTAAGTCACCTAAAAGTATTTGGATGTAAGTGTTTCATCTTAAACAATGGCAAAGAAAGTCTTGGAAAGTTTGATGCAAAAGCAGATGAAGGTGTTTTTCTAGGCTATGCTATACAAAGTCATGCATATCGAGTCTATAATAAGATATTGATGACTGTTGAAGAGTCTATGCATGTTGTATTTGATGAAACTAACCCAAAATTGCAAGAATATATGTCTAAGATTACAGATGAAGAAGAAACAGCACAGGAAAAGATATTTGTTGCAAAACTAGAATCTGCTGTAGGAAATCAGTCAACTGAAAAGGAAATTCAGTCGACTAAAAAAGCTGTAGACAACAACTTACCCAAGGAGTGGATTGAACCCGGGGGATTATCAAAGGACAACATAATTGGTGACATAGAACACGAAGTATCCAATAGACACAAGCTTGCATTCTTTCAACATGTTGCATTTGTTTATCAAATTGAACCTAAGAATGTGAATGATGCATTATGTGATAGTAGTTTGGTTGTTGTTATGCAAGATGAACTTAATCAATTCACTAGGAATGATGTGTGGTCTCTTGTTCTTAAAACTGATGCAATGAATTTGGTACAAAATGGGTGTTTAGGATCAAAATGGATGAAAATGGTAACATTGTTAGGAATAAGGCTAGGCTAGTTGCTAAAGGTTATAATCAAGAGAAAGGCATTGATTTTGATGAAACATATGCACATGTAGCTAGGCTAGAAGTTGTGAGGTTATTGTTAGCATATGCATGCATGTGTAATTTGAAACTTTCTCAAATGGATGTGAAAAATGCATTCTTGAACAAAATTTGTTATACAATTTCTGAAACACCCAATTCCTCCACCCTAACATTCATTCATAGCCAATCTCTTTTAATTCCCTCGCACTACCATGACTTTTCACATTTAATCCCTTCCTTTTGCTCCAAATGTTATTAAAATGCTTTTTCCCCCGAACCAAAGCAACCCAAAACATGCAGAACTTGAAAACCGAACCAAAATGAAAAGTGTCACCTAGTGGGTGTTCTTCACCGCCAGGCAGTTCATGATCAACCCAGAGAACTGGGTGGCATGGCTTGCGTCGCCTGGTAGCACTAAGCTCACCGCCAGGCGGTTCCTATCGGGAACCTAGAAAAACAGGCAAAATTGCATGTGTCGCCTAGCGATAGTTCATCACCCACCAGGCAGTTTTTTGAAAAATTCCCAAAAAGGCGAAATTCAACAAAATAGACATTGATCATGCAATAACATACGATACAACATACATTTAATTATTAACCAATTAAAACAACGTTAATCAGCTCCCCTAACCTGGATTCCTCGCTTTGAAATTGATTACTCGTGTTTTGCCTTGGTTCCACAATGATTTTCTCCCTTGCCTTCACTCAACCACACGTAGCAGCCTTCCCTTTCTCTCAATTAGCACAATGTATACTCTGTTAATCCACCCCTCACAGCCCTCACAAAAACTAATCAAGAAAACTCTCTCACTTTCCCTTAATGGTCTCTTTAAACATGGCATAATGGTGGTTAATGCTAGAAAACGAATTTCCATCATTAGGAGGTGTAATTGCCTTTCAAAAGCCATTACTCCATGTGTTTTCCAGCCCCTCTTGGCTTCTAGGATTTCCTTGCCCTTTCACATTCAAGCCAAAAGAAATTTTGGCAAAAAGAAAATTTAGTGTGAATTCACCAAGGTTTGAACCGAATGCCAATGTCAAACCAATGCACAACCCTTTAGCTAGTTCATGTTTCGTGATTATTCCTATAAATATAGGATTAAATTATCACTCATTATAATCAAGCATATTATTAAAAATAATAATAAAATAAATAGTATATAATGGCATACATAGGACTTGAACCTAAGTCCTCTCAACGCACGAAGTACTCTCAACCATTTAAGCTAGTACTTTTCCACATCATAAACCTTAACATTAAATACCATAAAGGCTTCCACTAACCACATTTATTAATTATTTATTTATTTAATTAATTAAATTTCACGGGTCTTACATTCCCCCCACCTTATAAAATTTTTGTCCTCGAAAATTGAGTTCACTTGGGAAAATGCAGATAGGACTGCCTCAACCTTTCTTTATCTTGAAATTCTCCCTTTCTTGGTCTCTACCCTTTTTATTTCAGCCTTCACCTCATATGTTTCCCCATTTTCCTTCCGACCTCAGCCCTATGTTAAGTTGTAGTATCAATTTAACTCTGCCACTCCATGACACACACATGCGTTGACACCTCTCCTAGTTTTAACTATTAAATTCAATTCCTCTTATCAAACTTGTGTTATTAATCCCAAGGACTCATTCTTGAAGATCCCCTTGCCTAACGTGTTGTTTCTAGATTCTAACGTCGCTCTTAGGCTCATCGAAGCAACTGAGCTTTTCTTGCCCATCGAGTTATCCTTGTGCATACTCGCAACTTCGATAAAGGGATTTTTCTTAAAGGCCCTACCCAACTCTTGTAAAATAAACAGATCAAGTTTGACCTTGTTTCTGTTGTCAGCCACTACAGATAAAACACACATATCACACAAAAAAAAAACACAACCATATCAAGAAAGGTATAGGAGACAAACTCAACCTATCACCTTTCTCTCTTTTACCAAAACCTTTAGAATTAAGAAAGGAAACTATCTCAGATATAGTCATGAGTGTGCACCCTCATCACTCTACCAAGACATTTTCTGTTCTTAATACTTCTAGTTCACAAGTGCTTTTCCTGCGCACCAACGCTTCTTGGAAAGAACCTCTCCCCTTACGCACCAATGCATCGGGAAAGACAAGTAATACCCCTTACCTGCTCGCCAAAACCCGGTAAGAGCATTACTTTCCTTAGGTCTTATAAGCAATTACCCTTGCCTGCTCACCAAAACCCAACAAGAGTACCACTCTTACCTGCTCACCAAAACCCGGTAAGAGCGCTGCTTCTACTAAGACTTGTAAGCAAAACCTCTGGCCTGCTCATCAAAACCCAACAAGAGTATCACCCTTACCTGCTCATCAAAACTCGGTAAGAGCGTTGCCTACCCTGAGACTCACAAACAACAACGCTTGCCTGCTCACCAAAACCCAGCAAGAGCCCACCCTTTACCTGCTCACCAAAACCCGGTAAGAGTGTTGTCTTCCCTGAGCCTCACAAACACAACTCTTGTTTGTTCAACAAAAAACAAACAAGAGCCCCACCCTTACCTGCTCACCAAAACCAGGTAAGAGTACCACCCTTACCTGCTCACCAAAACCCGGTAAGAGCGTTGTTTCCATTAAGATTCATCAGCAACAACCCTTGCCTGCTTACCGAAACCCGGCAAGAGCCTCACCCCTTACTTGTTCACCAAAACCCGGTAGGAGCGTTGCTTCTCCTAAGCCTCACAAACACGATTCTTGTGTGTTCAACAAAACCCAACAAGAGCCCAACCCTTACCTGTTCACCAAAACCCAGTAAGAGTACCACCCTTACCCTCTCACCAAAACTCGGTAAGAGCGTTGTTTCCATTAAGACCCATAAGCAACAACTCTTGCCTGCTCACCAAAATCCAGCAAGAGTATCACCCTTACCTGCTCACAAAAACCCGGTAGGAACGTTGCTTTTCCTGAGACTCACAACAACCACCCTTGCCTGCTCATCAAAACCCGGCAAGAGCCCACCACTTACCTGTTCAACAAAACCCGGTAAGAGTGTTGCTTCTTCTGAGTCCCCACAAACACAACTCTTGTCTGTTCAACAAAACCCAACAAGAGTCCCACCCTTACCTATTCACCAAAACCCGGTAAGAGCATAACTTTTCCTAAGCCTCACAAGCAACATTTCTTGCCTACTCAACAAAACCCAGCAAGGACATTGTCACTAAGCTTAGGTCAAAGTCTTACACTAACCGAAAACTCCATTTTACCCGACTCTCCAAGTCTTAAGGGTAAAATAGCAACTCCTTTTACTCGTCTCTCCCTAGTCTTATGAATAAAAGTACAACCTGGTTTTAAAGGTATGAAAGAGTTTCAAGCATACATCCCACAAACTATAATAACATGCTCCACTACTCCAAAAACAAACAATTTAAACTTTACCTTAATGTTGTCGGGGCACTTCAGACTCCCCCCCGTTCGGGGCAAGATTTCGTGTAATGACCTAGCTTGCGACAATTGTAACACTTCTTTTCTTCCGGCTCTGCTCCTGAAAGTTCTGGACAAACTCGCCGAAAACGGTCTCCTCCGCACTTAAAACACTTCACTATCCCTCGTCCTTCATGTTGAGGTCTGGTGTAGGGTTTCTCTTGTCGTTTCTCATTGATGCTGTTATTGTTAGGATGTGCCCTCATGACCCGACTTGGGCCCCTCTCTAGTTGTTCCACCATCTTTGCCTATTCCACCAATACAGGGAACTCTCGGATCCTCAAAGGTACGAGGAATCGACGCAACTCATGGTTCAGACCACCTTCAAATTTTCTACAGCGCCACTCTTTGGTGACAGCCTGCTAGTAGAACCTCGCCATGTACTCGAACCGATCAGTATATGCCTGTACCATCATAGTCCCCTGCTGCAAGGTAAGGAATTTTGCTTCCGCTCATATCTGGCATTGTCAGGAAAGTATTTCTCCAAGAATTGTGTCTAGAAGTTAGCCGAAGTCACCTGCTCTTCGCGGGTCTGCATTAGTTGTTGCATCCCCACCCACTAGTACTCAATGTCTACCACAAGAAGGAATGTGACGAAGGATAACTTTTGTGCATCAGTGCACCCAATCGCTCAGCATATCTTCTCACACTCCCTCAGCCATGCATCCGCTTCGTCCGGAGTGGTCTTACCAGTGAACTTAGTTGGCATGTGCCTCATGAAGTCTTCCATAGTCACGACACGAGTAAGTGCAACTCTAGCTTTGGATTGTGCTGCATTAGGCTGCATCGCGTCCACCATCCGATGAATCGCATGTGCAATCTCATCTGCCCCAGTATTATCCCTTCTTCTCCTGTTTGCTAAAGCTTGTGCACGCCACATTTTAGCTGGATTAAACCACATAGCTTAAGTCATGACTATGCAATAAAAGGTTTAACACAAAAAAAATCAGATACTGACTCGTAAGCAGAACACGATAAGCTCACTCCCCACAGACCCCAAAAATCATTTGAAAACCATTGCTCTGATACCAAATGTAACATCCCGTCCAGATATTACGAATTTAAATAATAAAACAAAAACATAATAATAATACTTCACTTATTATAAATCGTTTCCCAAAAATCGCGGGAATTTAAAACTTTATTACATTGATAAAACCAAATCCAATCCAAATATTTATTAAACACAATACATTATCAACTCAGTCTCATTATAAAGCCAAGTTCTGTAATTCACGTGATTACAAGAAAATCCTTAAAACTCATAAAAATGATAAAATGCTGCCATAAAGTTTCCCAACTAGCCCACGCTCCGGCTCTACGCTCCACCAGTACCACCTGCAACATCATTTACTCCCATGTACCGCGTACACGATCATCGCCAAACACACGCAGATAGGGTGAGCTAAAGGAATATAAACATATGCAATAATTTATATAACAAAACACACACATTAAAGGAACTCCATCTTTTGGTCTCATCACACATGGCCACCACCATGTAATCCATGTTCTACGTTTTTGGTTGATAATCTCAAGCTATCGTTGTTGTCCAACCTACAAGCCACCACTTGTAGAACACATGCGGGAACACTCGCTATTCCGAGCCACAACTCAAAGAATGCTTGTATTACCCTCCATCCTAAGCCACAACTCTAGGAATACTCCAGCATCTGACCCTTGAGATATCGCCCAAAGTCTCGTAGACCACGCACATCCAAAGCAAGCAAAACATAATTTCTGCTTTATCAAAAATTGCTTGGCGCTCCACACGAGTCGCCAAGCGCAAAGGCTTCCAGACCGCCTGGCGGGGGACACATGCCACCAGGCGCCAAGTGCCTCTGATGCTATTGTTTCTACAAGTATCGCATGGCGGGACAACCCTTATCGCCAAGCACTACACGCTTCAATTCTGTACTGGTTTTGTAGCTATCGCTTGGCGGTCAAACACCACCTCCAGGCGTTACACTAGTACTTGCGCAGTACTAGTTTTTAAGCACCCAGAACAAGTAAAATCAATCCATTCACATTTCATATATATATATATATATATATATATATATATATATATATATATATATATATTCCCCTTTTATATATATATATATATATATATATATATTCCCCTTTTAAATCCATGCTAGCATTCAATTCTAACTTATGAATAACGCATGCTCAAAGAAATATAAGCTGCAGCATTGTAACAATTTAAGCACATGATCCTATGCACCAATGCAATTAATATTGACACACATGCCTTCATCAATAACCAATTCTCCACATGTGACTAATCCAAAGGAACTTTCAAATTGATATAGACTTACCACATAACCCAATAATGCTTCATTAGAAGTTACTTGAAATTATCAAGAGTTTAATCATATATTTCAAAGACTCAAAGATCAGCAATATTGAGTAACGTATATCTCTAGCTACTGTCATCCAAATCAAATCTCCACCGTTCAAAGTGAATAACTAAATGTTATGGACCACTTGTCAAAATTTCACCTAAATGGGACGGTTAACGAACCGGGAAATGCAGTTTTACGAAAATTGCACAAACCAGAAAAATATGGTGGCGCCTAGCGCCTAGAAATGAGGAAGGTGGCACCTTGCGGGACTAAACTACCACCCGACGGTTCCTGTTGTGCGAAAAGTACGAAAAACAAAGTTTGTCGTGAACAGAACAGCACGTACCTTTGGTGTGGCACCTGGCGGCCAATTGGGTGCCGCCAGACGGTTCCTGCAGTTCCACGAATCCAATAGCCCTTCCGTTGCGCTTGCGAACTTCAACCAGCCCAACCATCCCGATTTCCTTCAATTTCGACTCAATACTCACCACCCAAAGGTTTACGATCCCAATTCATCCAATAAGTTTGTAGTTCATTATGCAATTTGTTATACAATTTCTGAAACACCCAATTCCTCCACCCTAACATTCATTCATAGCCAATCTCATTTGATTCCCTCGCACTACCATGACTTTTCACATTTAATCCCTTCCTTTTGGTCCAAATTTTATTAAATGCCTTTTCCTCTGAACCAAAGCAACCCAAAACATGCAAAACCTGAAAATCAAACCAAAACGAAAAGCGTCGCCTGGCGGGTGTTCTTCACCGCCAGGCAGTTCATGATCAACCCAGAAAATTAGTTGGCGTGGCTTGCGTCGCCTGGCGGCACTAAGCTCACCGCCAGGCGGTTCCTATCAGAAACCTAGAAAAACAGGCAAAATTGCATGTGTCGCCTGGCGACAGTTCATCACCCGCCAGGCGGTTTCTGGAAAAATTCCCAAACACGCGAAATTCAACAAAATTGACATCGATCATGCAATAACATACGATACAACATACATTTAATTATTAACCAATTAAAACGACATTAATCAGCTCCCCTAACCTGGATTCCTCGCTTTGAAATTGATTATTCGCGTTTTACCTTGGTTCCACAATGATTTTCTCTCTTTCCTCCACTCAACCACACGTAGTAGCCTTCCCTTTCTCTTAATTAGCACAATGTATGCTCTGTTAATCCACCCCTCACAACCCTCACAAAAACTAGTCAAGAAAACTCTCTCACTTTCCCTTAATGGTCTCTTTAAACATGGCATAATGGTGGTTAATGCTAGAAAACGAATTTCCATCATTAGGAGGTGTAATTGCCTTTCAAAAGCCATTACTTCATGAGTTTTCCAACCCCTCTGGGCTTCTAGGATTTCCTTGCCTTTTCACATTCAGGCCAAAAGAAATTTTGGCAAAAAGAAAATTTAGTGTGGATTCACCAAGGTTTGAACCCAAAACCATGCCAATGTCAAACCAATGCACAACCCTTTATCTAGTTCATGTTTCATGATTATTCCTATAAATATAGGATTAAATTATCACTCATTATAATCAAGCATATTATTAAAAATAATAATAAAATAAATTGTATATAATGGCATACATAGGACTTGAACTTAAGTCCTCTTAACACACTAAGTACTCTCAACCATTTGAGCTAGTACTTTTCCACGTCATAAACCTTAACATTAAATACCATAAAGGCTTTCACTAACCGCATTTATTAATTAATTAATTATTTAATTAAATTTCACAGGTCTTACAACAACTAATGTTGGATTATGGTATCCTAATGAATATAATATTGTTCTTAGTGGTTTTTCAGATTCTGACTATGCAGGGTGCAAAATGGATAGGAAAAGCATGAGTGGTACATGCCATCCTCTTGGATCAAGTCTAATCTTATGGAATAGCAAGAAGCAAGCATGTGTAGCACTCTCTACAGCTGAGGCTGAGTATATAGCAGTTTGACATGCATGTGCTCAAAGCATATGGTTGAAGCATCAACTTATGGATTATGATGTAAAGCTAGAGAAGGTACGTCTTTATTGTGATAATACAAATGCAATCAACCTAACTAAGAATCTAATTCAGCATTCTAAAACTAAACACATTGAAATCAGGCATCATTTCATAAGAAATCATATTCAAAAAGGTGATATTGAAATCATGTTTGTGAAAACTGAAAATCAATTGGCGGATTTATTCACTAAACCACTTGCATGTGATAGATTTAATAAGCTTAGAACTGAATTAGGTATTCTTGACATGAAGAATATATGTTGATATCTGTTTGGCTTGTTAATCTTATTAGATCATATGTGTGCTGCATTTAAAATGACAAAAATCTGCATAATGTGAAAACTGCCAGAATTTTAGTCAGCTAAATTTGCAATTTCAACACATAGATTTCACTTAAACTGTCAAAATCTGCATAATTTGTGTTCTGGAACTGTTTCAGTATGTTAAATATAAAAAAATAACACATATAAGTGATTCAAATTGGTCTGGCCTGAATTTCGTGAAATCTGAAATTTTTAGTCAGCTAAAACTGCAAAAATCAGTTTTTTGGTATAGTTTTAGTCAACTAACTCTGTATTTTTACGTGTTAAAATCACTTATGCTGATGTGGATTTGCTTGAATTGATTTTAATTGATTGACCCAATCAAAGTATGCATCACATGACTGTTTTTGGACTGTAGTAGCAACTGTAATAGCTATTACATCAGCTAAAATTAACATTTTAGATTGCATTGACCATAAAGTGCTTTAATTACATGATTTCCAATGAACATGCATTAAATGTTAACTACTTGTGAGTGGATTATTCATAAAACACATGGGAAACACATCACTACATCTCTGATACAGATTCCCTCACATTTAATTGTTGTGATTTTCTGTACTGCATTGAAACCAGAAAATCTGCACAATTTAATTAACTAATTTTGAAAATCAACATGCTGATTCTATAAATACTTGAATAAGCATCATGCATTGGCATTCTCATTTGCTAGTAAGAGCCAAACCTACATTTCACCATTCTTAGAAGATCGGGAACAAACCCCTCAGATGTTGAAAGCCCCACCCCACCTACTCCATCCTCTCCAAATGCCATGAATCAAGGAAGGCTTGAGATATGGTTTGAAGGCCATGGGGACAGAATTCAAACATTTTTTATTGAGATCAATAGGAAGCAAATCATTCTTCCTAAGGTGATTCGCATGTCTTGGCTAAGGGCAGAAAACTTTGGCAACCTTGAGCAACATCTAAAAGCTAAAAAATTGAAGACTTTCCTTGAGCTTTCGGGCAAGGTGTATCTGAATTTGGTGAAGGTGTTCTATGCCAACCTCAAGTTCAGCAATGGCATTCTCAAAACAAGTGTCAAAGGTGTGGAGATGTGTCGCAACCTAGATTGCAACGGGACGACGAACTAAAAAAAATGATTTGGAAAAAAAGATTAGAAGTCGCCACCATAGTTTATTCTGAAAAACTATGGAAAACCATAAAAATAAAATAAAATCTGCGAAAACCAAATTTAGGGTCTGGGAGTCGGTTACGCATAGGGAAGGTATTAGCACCCTACAACGCCCACCCAAAGGCGGTACCTTTAATTAAATTTGCAAAAGAGATGTGTTTATTTAAATATTTATTTTTCCCATAAATAAGAAAAT
>Ga0214542_1004154_pt1 | contig 28938 bp, 36 predicted proteins | sample CNSS1metaG_FD_160096 | JGI IMG/M metagenome (GOLD analysis project Ga0214542, IMG submission 160096) | Root nodule microbial communities from cowpea collected in UCLA plant growth center, Los Angeles, California, USA - CNSS1 | ecosystem: Host-associated > Plants > Roots > Nodule | place: USA...
GGAGCAAACCGCAAAATCGAATTGCAAGAAAAGCGCCCTCAGAGAGCGCTTTTCTTGCAACACTGCACCGCAGGAAAGCTGAAATTACAGAGCACTATCAGTGACATACGAATAGTTCACGGACGACGATCTCCTTGCCTTGAATCTTTTCAACCGTTGTTGAGGCAAGGCCAAAGTTTTGCTTGCTACGACCTAACGATTGATATTGGTGCTGATCCTATGCTGAGCGACAGAGCTCAGTTCGGTGGCGGATTGCCAGGACTACCTGTACCGCAAGGAGTACTAATTTGACCGGAAAGGTACTGGCCGCTATTGCAGGGCAGCATGTTCACGTCGAGAAAATAACTTCCCCTCAGCGAGTTCTGGTAAGCTATAACTTCCTTCATCGACAAGGGCGCTGAGAATACCGTCGCTCCCTCAAAGCCGGGCAGTGCCTCTATCGGCTCGGTCGTCGGCGGGGTTTGTCCGGGCGCACCAGCAGCGCCAATAAGCCATGGCCCGACCGATCCGAAAGTGACGGACTTCGGCCGATCGGTCGGCGTACCAGTGTCGAAGGGAAAATGCGGGAAGCCACTGTCAAGCACGGCCTCATCCCACTGGTAAGCGGTAAATGCCAGAAAATAGGTGTACGGCGCGAAACGGTCGATGCGAACTTTGCCGTCTGGAGTGAAGGTGTAATAGATCCACTCGGTTCCGGAGAAGTCGCCTGTTGGTCCCAGGAGATACATATCCCACGGCTTCTGCCAATATGCGGTTTGCGCCTTATTACCTTGAAGCAAGCTTTTGGCAAAAGACCACTTTTGCCCACTTGAGCTGGGCTTGACGCCTAAAGCGAATGACAAGTAAGCGCCGTTGGAATTGGAACTTAATAGCGACAGTGTGCTACCGCCATTGGGAACCGTATTATCGCGGGTCTTTTCGACCAAAAGGACAGTGAAACCCGTGGCCGGGCTGATCGAGGCAATTTCTTTTGTCTCGATTGACGAGCAACGCGGAAAATTAAATGAAGTCTTATTCGTATAAAAGTCAAATACCTGCTTTGTATTATCAGGCACCCTATAATCCGCCTTCGCCGCAGAGTCGTGTATATACAGCTTTGGATAGTCGCCGAAAACAGGCACGACCTTGGGGGTGAGTGTCTGAGACACCTTTGCCGAGGCGCTTTTAAGGCAATCAGTCTGATCGGCGCATGCGCCAGCTTGGCTTGCGCCAGCAACAAGACAAGCCATTATAGAGAATGGTAGGGAGATTGTCTTTCCAGCTATCATTGGAAGAATCCTCTTGGTAGGTCTTGTCTTAGCGGCTCAGTTTGCTGGTGTTGCGGCGCCCTAACTGGCGCAGCATGTCGGCAACCACGTCGGGCCAGTCAGTGGTGATCAGATTCGTACGGTTGACGATCGCCATTTCCGGCTCGCCGCGATAGTCCGGCACCATACCTCCGTGGGCGATCGATTTGGGATCGGTGCTATGCTCGAAACAACACTTTCCCGCGCTGTTGGCGACGCCCTCCGGATAATAGTTGCTTTCATGATAGGTGGCGAAGCCCTGCTTTTGATCGACATAGTCGAGATACGCCTGAAGACCGTCACCCTTGTAGAATTGGTTCATTTCAAACTGAACGGGGAACGGCGCCACGTTCCACTGATCGTAAATTGTATCCTGGTGAGGATCATAGTTGGAATCCTTAACGTTCTGGTCGTCCGGGTTTTCAACTATGATTAACCCGCCTATGACATTGGGATCGTAGGTGGTCCGATTCAGAAACGTGCCAATGTCCACCGCATCCTTGGCCTTCAGCTTGAACACCACAGCCTTGCTCAGCTGCGGGTTCTTTCTGGCCGCAAGGATATCAAGGCAACGCTGCATGAGCTCGATGGGATCAGTGGAATCCCGATCGTCCACCGCCCCCTTCACATCGACGATCATCACATAACCATGCCCATCATCTGTGACGTATTGGGCGAGCAGATCAAGCGCCGCGGAAAACGTCAGGAACTTGGCCTTGCGCCCTTGCGAGTCCACGAACACGCGCCCATGACGGTCGCGTAGATCGGCTTGGTGTACTTGCGAGTAGTTCTGATTGTACAGGAAGCCGGTTCCAGTGGACTCCCGCTCAATCCTATAATCGTGAGATAGAATGACTTCCTTATCGGCGGTAAACCGGGCATCGACCTCCACGGTCTCAATCTGTGAATTCCAGGCATCTTGCAAGGCGTAGGCTGAGTTCTCGGGATATACCTCCCAAGATCCGCGATGCGCAGATAGTAGAACCAAGTCCTGTTCAGGTTTTGGCAATCTAAACATGTTTCTCGTGATGGCGCCGACCAGATATGGTGATGGGCTCACTGGAAGTACTGCCTCTGCCCTGACATTTGACGAACAACACAAGGCAAAAATTGACGTAGAAATCAGTGTTACTCGCATGTTCAATCCCCGATGAAAATAACGTGACACGCCTGTCATGGGCGCCGTACCAGGCGCTCTCATCACGCACGGCCGGCTAATCCAGCGACGATCTGCCGCTGCCGTCCGCTGTCAACAATCCTCGCAGCAAGTTCCGTGCCGGATTGGCGCGCGCCCTTGCGCCGCACCATTTGTCGGCGCCGCGGTCCGGACCTAGCGAAATCCTGGCCGGACACCAACATTCTTGTCCGGCTTCGGACAAGAGGTTCGGACAATTTGTTGCAATGAAGATTAATTTGCGCAATGTAATTAAGTGACATGGAGGCCCACGCAAGAGCGGTGTATCTTCAAACTTGGGAGAAGCTCATGAAACTGTCACTCGTCCTTGCATTCCGCGGCTATCGCGATTGCTGCGGCATTTTTGGGGAGAGCCGGCGCGCTGACCATCAACAGTGCTCAAGGCGGCGGACGCGCGCGCTGTGGCAGCCGGCGCTACGTATAGCTTCGGACTATCCTGCGCAGGCAGAGGGGATCTTCTCGTGGAAAGGTCGGCTTGCTCCCGGAAGCCAACGCGGATTTCCTGCCACTGAGGCCCGAACTCGAACTGAACTCCACGTGGAATAAGTGGCGGAAGGTTGTCTCGCCGGATAGGGGAGGCATCGGGCTTCACTGCGCTTGCCATCCCTCATCAAGAAGTCGGTAGGAGTGTGTGGCCGCCTGTGAGCCATCCTTTCGCCGGCGATGGTCTTGTTACGGTTTCCGAGGCCGATGGTACGTAGTGCATAATCTGGCGGTTGGATTTGGGAAACCATGCTCTCACCCATCGAAAAATCGTGCCTTCGTTGGGCGGCCGAAGGTAGATCTATCGCCGAGATCGCGCTGATTCAGGGAAAACGTATCCCTGAAGTCAAACAAAGCCTTGCTCGTGCGCTCGAGGCGCTTGGAGCAAACTCGATAGAGGAAGCGCTCAGAAAGGCCAACCTCTCAACCTCCAAATAGGAATTAAGATCTCACCTCGAGTGGAGGTGATTTTTCCCGCCACGGTGGGAGATTAGCGCAAACCTCATGCTTGGGGGTGCCGGTCAATCCCGCTCTCTTATGATGGCGTCCTGCGCGGTTCCGGATCCTCCTCAATCAACCCTTGGAAGGTCCACCTAGCCAGGTTGCGGCCGCTTGGCTTGCCTTCGCAGTGATTGCGCCCGGCTCCGGGCGTTTTTAGGAGCCATCGAGCGGAAATTGGTCCGCTCCCGATGGAACCTGTTCAATTATCGCACGATCTTTCCCACGCCTTTCAATCCCGTGACCGTCTTTGAGCTCGGCGAGTAAGGCGTCCTGCTCTCCGCCGAGCGCAAGCGACGACCAGGAGGTCGTGCATAAGTTCTGTCCGTGGGCGGTCCATGAGCCGCCCCGAGTCTCTGCGCTGCACCGGCTGCCGTTTTAGCCCGCACGCGCGGCTTTGAGATCGCAGGCCTGAAAAAGGCCGATATGATCGCCATAATGGCCGAAGCCGGCCAGCAGCACGAGCCGTCCCATGGCGAGCGCTGAAAGGGCTTGCTTTTTCTGACTTTTCTGTATTATTCAGATTAGTCAGAACGAGGCAAGTTCCATGACCACCAAGACTGTTTCCACCGTCGAATTTATTCGGCATTTCGGGCGCTATCATGATGAGGCTATGCGCGAGCCCATCACCCTTACCAAACACGGCCGCGCTTCTGTCGTTGTCATGCCGGCGGATCTTTTCGAGCGCATCACCAAGGGGGCGGATCCGCGCAGGGTCTACCGGACCAGCGAAACGCCGCAAGAACTCAGCGACATGCTCCTGTCCGAACTGGACAAGCGCTTGGCTCACGTTTCCGATGAGCCGCAGAATGACTAAGAAATTCGATGACGGCCAGATTGTCGAATACGAATATTTGTGGGATTGGCAGGCTCAGGAAGGCCGCACAAACGCAGAAAAGGGGCGTCCCGTCTGCCTGGCAATGGTGATCAAGGACAGCGAGCAGGGCATAACGCACCTGATCATCCTGCCGATTTCGGGAACGCCGCCCCATCCTGATCAGGACGCCTTGGTCATCCCGCCTCTGGAGCTGCGCAGAGCGGGTTTGTCGGACTTCAAATCTGGCTGGATAACCGTCAGCGAGTACAACTATGATGTGCTTGAACGGTCCTTCTACTTTGACCTTAAGCAGAAGCCGCGAGGCCGGTTCAGCGGCCCGTTCATGGACCAGATTCTGATCCGCTTTCGCCGCCATCTGGCGCAAAGGCGCGGTCGCATCGACAGGACGAAGTGAGGGAAGAAGATCGCGGATTTTGCAGGGCGCCCGGGAGGCTCTTGCTTATGCCAAGGGTGAGGCCGAAACAGTGGAGTATGGTGTTCATATTCCGGCAAGAGGTTGACGTTCGCGCCATACGACAGGGCCGATCCAATGTTGACGCGCCTGTATCCTCCTCACCGTCATCAAGAAGGAGCCGTAGGCGGCAGAGCGGGCGCTCTCCGCGCCTAAAGCTGATGCCGAAAGAGGAGACTTGCCATGGCACTTGCCGTTAAGCCGAAGGCACCGGCCATCACCCCGGAGGAAATGGAGCGCCGCCGCAAGATGGTGCGCAGCGCTTTCCGCTCGAACGCCATGGAAGGCCTTCGGCCGAACCCGGCCTGCCAGCCGGTTTTCGATGCCTTCATTGCCGGCGAGATCGAGCTTGATGAAATGATGCCGCGGGTGAAGGCCATTCTCGGCATCAAATAGATGTCGTTCACGCTCGCCGACGGCATCACCCTCAAGAACAAGGTCGGGGCCGAGACACACGAGGCGGTATCGCCCAGGACATCAGGCAGAACCCAGAGGCCCTCGGCGCGCTCAACGGCATTCGCAGCCTTTTTGGCCGCGAAGACGCCGCGCGCGAAAAGGCCTCACCGCCGTTCCGCTCGCCGTCGCGGCGCTCCATGACTATGGCCAGGTGCGCGACTCCTTGATCGCGGACCTCACCCGCGATGAAGAGCGCTTCCGCGCTCTCATGCGCGAGCCGGTCAACGATCCGTCGCCGGCGGCCCGCGAGCTCGCGGCCCGGATCGAAAAAGCACCCACCCATGATCTTGGCGCGCTCGCGGCCGCTGAGGCCCCATCCAAACAATCAATTTACGCCGCGTCGCGTGTTCAGTAACACGGCGAAGATGCCGAATGCCCAGACGACCTTGACGGGAGCAACGCGAATAGAGAAGACAACTTCCTGCGGCTGCCCTTTTTACCGGTCAAGCGGTGCGCGAACTGGCGCTGGCGCTGCGCGGCCTTCGCCTGGTATGCTCATTGTTTTCCTTGAAGAGGGGAAAGGAGGCGCTGAAACTTGATCCCCCTCCAGGCCGCCGCAATGTCCACTAATCGACGATCGTCTCCGTCTTCAAGACGCTGCGGACGCTGATCCGCTGGATGGAGGTGCAAGGATACCGGCGCTTTGCCGATCTCGACCGTGATGGCTGCGACCGGTTCCTGGCGGCGATGGCGCAACGTCCGGGCAGCAAGCGGGGCAAGATGCTGAAGGCCACGACGCTGCAAACTTACGTCAATCTGCTGACGCGCCTGTGCGAAGTTCCCGGAAGTGGCAATCGCCGATCCATTCCCGGCGACCGCGCCGCCGTTCGCTCGGCGTGACCGGGGCTGGCTTCCCTATACGCCGGATGCGGTCGCCGTGCCGTTGATCTCGGCGGCGCTGCGGCTGATCGAACAGCCGGCGGACGATGTCATCGCTTTGCAAACGCACGCGCAGGCTGCCTATGACGACGCCCTTGCCAGGGGGATCAGCCAGACGAAGGCCGGCTTCATCGTGACCGACGCAATTGCGCCGTTCGTCTTCTCGACGCTGCCCGGGGAGGAATCCCCTTGGCATGAAGCGCCTGTCACCAAGCAGGTGCGGTATCTTGCCGCTCGCTTCTACGATGCCTGCTTCGTCGTGATCGCTTATCTGGTGGGCGCCCGGGTCTCGGAGATCCTCGGCCTTCAGGTCGGCTGCATCGAACAGCATTCCTCCACTGGTAGTCCTCCCCGAGGGCTGCTCAAGGAGCCGTCCGTGCACTCGAAGCCGAGCTGCGCGCCGTGCGCGGCGCCGAGATTGCCGAACTACGCGGCCTTCCGCACGCTCGCCCAGCACATCCAAGTGCTGACGTTGCAGGGCGCCGAGCGGGATGCCGCCATCGAGGGTCTGCAGCAGGAGCTGGCCCGATCTGGTAACGCCCGGGTTGTCCCCCTGAAGCGGTCGCCGCGAGACGACGGCGGCTGAGAGCGGCGCATCATCCGGGCCGTTCCGGGCGCCGATCATGGTCGGCACCTCCTTCAACTCGCCCGTCGAGGCAGGGCTCGGGTGTGGCAGACGCTGCCAGCCCATCAACCCTGTTCCGCACCAGCACCGAGAACAGGGTGTGACGGGCCGGCCTCCCGCGTCTGCCCCTGCCGCCTCGCCCTCGACGGGAGGGCGAGCTGAAGGAGGCACCCATGACCACAGATCGCAACCGCGAGACCCCGACCGATATCTACGAGCGCGTCACCAGCCAGATCATCGCCGCCATCGAAGCCGGCGCCGGCGACTACTGCATGCCCTGGCATCACGACGGATCGGCCATCACCACGCCCGTCAACGTCGCCTCAAGCAAGGCTTATCGCGGCGTCAACATCCTCTCGCTCTGGGCTGCGGCCCACGCGGCCGGCTATCCCGCCGGCATCTGGGGCACTTACCGCCAATGGCAGGCGCTCGACGCCCAGGTTCGCAAGGGCGAACGCGGCCATCTGGTCGTGTTCTGGAACACCACCGATCGTGATGCGGTGGACGCCCAACACGGCGACGAGGATCGTGACGAGCCCGCCCGGCGTCTGTTCGCCCGCGGCTACACGGTCTTCAACTGCTCTCAGGTCGACGGCTACACGCCGCCGGAGATGCCAGCGCTGCCCGAGGCCGAACGGATCGATCGGGCCGAACGCTTCTGTGCGGCACTTGGCATCGACGTCCGCCATGGTGGATCACAGGCCTACTACCGTCCGTCCACGGATCACGTCCAGATGCCCGAGTTCGCCTACTTCCGTGACGCCGTCGCCTATTATGCCGTGCTGCTCCACGAATGCGGCCACGCTTCCGGCGCCAAGCATCGCCTCGGCCGCGATCTTTCCGGACGCTTTGGATCGGCCGCCTACGCCATGGAGGAATGCACGGTCGAGCTGTTGAGCGCGATGGTCTGCGCCGATCTCAACCTCAGCGTCGAGCCGCGCCCCGACCATGCCCGCTACATCGCCTCCTGGCTCGAGGTGCTGCGCTCCGATAAGCGCGCCATCTTCACCGCCGCGAGCAAGGCGCAGGAGATCGCCGACTGGATGCACGCGAAACAGCCTGACGTTCGCCAGCACGATACCCGGGGCGCCGCGTAGGCGCCTCGACCTGTACAGACGCTTCATTGATCTCCGGATCGTGCTATACATCTCGAATGGAGTAAACAGCATGTGCACCGAACAACATTCCGTTCCTAGTCGTTTCTAAGTGACCGTCGAGTTTCTGAACGATGATACTGTCTATGGTGGCCAGATCACGCAAGACTGTCTCATTTCAGCCATCGTCGGATAAGGCCCGGAAAACCGGGCTATACCCACGATGACGATCCTCTGAGACAGCTTGACTGTTCAGATAATGTGCCGAGCTTGGCAGTTGCTTCCTATGCGCCGACCTCGGCATTGCTCCGAACTCGAGCCGCGGCTAGATCACACGTCCTACCTTTAGTCCTGGCTCACCGTCCTATCAGGAGACAAGCGGGCGATCTTCCACGCCGCGGCGCATGCCCAGCCGTTGCCTATCTTCACGATCTTCAGCCGACTGAGAGCCACGACCGACAGGCGGCTTGAATAGACTAAAACAGCTCCCGCGTCTTGCGTGATCAGGACTGGCCGCCGCCAACGGCGGTGGCCGGCTCTCCCACCGGCTCAGTCTTCACCAGCAGATCTTCGTCCGTTCGCAGGTCCAACTTGCCCCAGATCGACGTTTTTCGTGGCCAGGATTTCGGCTTGCGGGACGGCTTGATTTCGACGGTGAACGGCTTTGTCTGCTTGCGCATGGGTCCTCTTGGGCGAACGAATCGTGCGGCAACGAGATCCCGCGTATGGATCCACGCAACTGGCCCCCGTGCGGATCACGGAAATGTTCTCCCAAACGACCAGGCATCCGGAGCGGTTCCACCCATGAATCGTTTGAACAGATGCGATCGCACGGTACGAGAACCTCCATCGCCACGCTCCTTTGCCTCATTGTTGTCCGCGCTCCCTTCGCGGGCTCGATGAGGCATGTCTGACCGGAGACCCGCTTCGCTCGATCGTCTTCCCGCAACGGCCCTCCAGAACTTTATTCCCCTGACGGCTCGGCCGTCATTCCTCGCGGAACAACAAAGTTCTTCCTGCCCGCCCTCCACAATGTTCCGGCCTTTTCAGGTGCGGACCGATCGTCCCCGGTCTTTGCGACAGCCATCGAGGCCGCGAAGGGCGCGGCTCGAAACAACGAAAGGAACATGACAATGGCTACCATCGGCACCTTCACCTCTACCGAAAACGGCTTCACCGGCTCGATCCGCACCCTCGCCCTCAACGTCAAGGCTCGCATCGCCCGCATCGAAAATCCTTCGGACAAGGGCCCGCACTTCCGCATCTACTCAGGCGCCGTCGAACTGGGCGCCGCCTGGCAGAAGCGCTCTGAGCAGGACCGTGACTACCTCTCGGTCAAGCTCGACGACCCGAGCTTTCCGGCTCCGATCTACGCGACGCTGACGGAAGTCGAGGGCGAAGATGGCTTCCAGCTCATCTGGTCGCGCCCGAACCGGGACTGATATTCTCGGGTTAAAGCCCCGCTACCAGGCGGGGCTTTAACCGATGAAACACACAGCATTTACAGTAATGCTGTAAATGCTGGATTTGCGACGGTTCCGATGTTATAGTGCAGTCGGCAAACACATCCGGAGATCAACATGTCCCGCACCGGTGGTTCCTATTCGACAAGCGATCTTTCCAGGAAGTCCGGCGATATCATCGCCGAGGCGTTGCGCCATCCGGTCACGATCACCCAACGCAACAAGCCGCGCCTCGTCCTTCTTAACATCGATGACTACGAACGGCTGATGCGGCAATCCGATGCCCGTTCAGTCGGCACACTCGAAACCATGCCGGGCGAGCTGCTCAACGAGTTCGAGGCGGCGGTGGACGCCTATGCGGAAACCGACGAGACCAATCGATGAGCAGCTATGATGGCATCCAGACCGCGACGGTCATCCGTTATCCCTATTTATGGGCGCGGCAAGCCCGAAAAGGGGAGACAGAGGGGCGCAAGGATCGGCCAGTCGCCGTGGGCGTGAGGCTTGCCCGACCTGACGGCGACCTGGTTCTGTTTTTCCCGATCACCACCAAGCAGCCCGAACAGGCTCGCTTCGCGGCTGAAATTCCGGCCATCGAGACGCGGCGGGCCGGCCTCGATGCGGACCAGCGCCTCTGGATCATCCTCGATGAATTCAACACCGATATCGTTGGCCGCTCCTTTTACATCGAGCCCGAGCCTCCGATCGGGCGGTTCAGCAAAGCGTTCTTCCTTCCCCTTCTCCGCAAGTTCATCGCGCGCCGCAAGTCGCTCACCGAGATCAGCCGGATCAGGTAGCACACCCGGAGATTCGTACCCGGGGCGAATTGCGGGTGGGGCCGGACGTCCCCTCCGGCCGGGAGGAACCCATAAGCAGTGGTGGCGCGCCATTCCGATGTCTTCGATGAGCTTGTGGCGATCATTGCGGGTTGGTGGCGCCCGAACCGGGACTGAGGAGCCACCGCCCGCCAAGGCGGGGCCAACCACCATCCTAAAAGCCAGAAGCAGGCATTGAACCGTTTCCGGCTTTTTGCTGCCACACGAGAGGTAGGGTCTGATCAGATATCGCCATTTTGCCGTGGTGAAAGAGCAGCCTCAAGGACGCGGTTTCCCCAAAATGCTCACGCATTTCGGCTCCCCCACCCGCCGCGATGCGGGCGCTTCGCCCTCCTTGACCCCGCCCTCTCCTCACACCCGCGGTCGTCATCTTTCTCAACCATCAGGAGATGACACGATGACCATCGAACAGCACATCGACGAACTGCGCGCCGAGCTGCGGAACGCCGTCGACGCTAACGAGCGTCGGCAGATCGGGGCCGAACTTGAACTCGCCCGCGCTGAACGCGAGGTGATCTTGGCCGAGCAGGACGGTCGTGTAAGCGCCAAGCCTCCGTTCTGACGGAGGCTTATCTCCATGTCCGTGAGGCTGCCAGCCGGATCGACCGGCCGCCCGGCTGCGAGGGATTTCACCCCTGGACGCTCCCCGCCGGCTCGCGCCGGGAACGGTTGCGTCTCCCTTTATGGGTCCGCGGGTCTCTTCTCTCTGACGTCCTATTTTACTCCAGCAAATCCGGCGTCAAGGACGGCGCGGTCCCCGCCAATTTTTTCCGCCGCTGCGTTGCACTGCGCTTCAGAAAAAATCGGTTCCCCCGCTTGCAAGTCGCGTTCCGCGATCCCTGACCCCTCTTTGCCACGGAGTGGCCGACCTCCGTCATCAAGATGAAGGAGGTCACATATGACAACTGATCAGAACCTTACCCTCGCTGCCACGCTTTCCGGTTTCCGGCTCATCGTCCTCGCGAACCGCTTCGGCTGCGATACCGACTTGTCGCGAGAGCTCCACGATCGTCTGATCGAAGGACTCGAGGCGGCAACTGCTCGCGTCCGGACCATCATGGCGTTGGAGCGGAACGTTCTCACCGGAGAGGACGAATTCGCCGAATATCAGCTGGTGGGGGAAGTCGAGATTTTCGGGCGTTTTGCCATCAATCTCCTAGACGATCTCGATCGACTTCGACACCCATGAGTACCGCATCAATGGCGGCGGCTGGACGGCAGACTATAGCGGTACGACCTCGACTACCCGGAGCTGGCCACGCTTACCGAAGAAGAACTCGGCTCGATGGCACCGATCATCAAGGATATCACGCGGGAAACCGGAATCGCCGTACATGCGGCGCGCGCCATCGACGCTCGATGCGCCGGATCCTGATCGGATCCTTGTGGCGCAGTTTCGTTTGAGATTGCACACGCACTCTCCGGCCAACGCAACCTGCCACCGCCAGAATTTTCCCCGCCGCGTTGCGGCTCCTCGCGGAGCCAAAATTCAGGCGGGGGCAGGTCCTTCACGTCGTTTCGGCCTTTCAGGTGCGTCCCTCCCCGGTCTGCCGCTTGTCCCCGCGATGACCGCATTTCGAAAGGAGATCCATCACGCAACAGCTCGCTCAATTCCTCGCTGCCACCGGGCGCCGGCTTCGCGTCGTCGGCAAGGTGATCAGCCACTTCTTCCGCAAGGGAAAGCTCGGCCTGAAGCTGGCCATCAAGATCCCGTTCTTTGTCGAGATCGAAGTGTCCTTCGAGACCGACTGGAACCGGCGCCGATGAGGCGCTCGGCGTCCGCTTCGGCGGGCCATTCTTACGTCGGCAAGGAAGGTCGCGGACGATAGCCGCGTTTTCGTTTCTGTCGAAGCAGATCGAGAAACAGCCGGACCGCTTCCTCTTCCCGACCGAAATGATGGACCATCATCTGTCCCTTGGTTCCAATGCGACCCCACTTGCGAAGCAGGCAGATGTCTCCGAACAGGTTCGGTTCGATCAACATGGCATAGTAGCGGGCCATATTCCTCGAGGGATCCGAGCGTTCGACATAGAGGCGGTAGGGTTGCGAGATCATGACGTCAGAATCGCTGATCCGGGTAGTCGCGTCCAACGACACTTATGAATCGATAGCCATGGATCGATTCATATCGGTGATGATTTGCGAGGGGGCGTGAGGCTTGGGCGAGACGCCTTCGGCGCACGGCTCTACTCGCTTCGCTCACGGAGCCCGCACGCGGTCTCCGCCCTGGCGGGGCCGCCGCTCCTCTCGCGAGCTCTCAGGTACACCATCGGTGTCTCTCGCCGTGCCAGCGCCTGGCAAGGCCCTCATGAACGAGCGTGGTGCCCAGCGATCGCCCCGCTCGTGTCACCGTACGGGGCTTGCGCCCATACTTGTCCTCATCTCGTAAGCCGGGGCGAAAGCGAGAACGTCCCCGCGTTGAGCAGGGCGAGAAGGCGTGCTTTCGCCTCCTCCCCCTTTATCCATTGGGCCGCACGCGGAGGGCTCAACTCAGGTGTGTCGATATCGGCAATGCGGATTTTCTCCCCTTCGAACCAGAACGTATCGCCATCGACGACGCAGTTGATGTGACGGCCATCACCGCAGATCGAAAACTATGTTGAGGCTCCTGCGGCTGCCCTGTCTCCCGCCCCCCGCACGACGAGAATTCCCGAAATCCCGCCCTTTGGGCGGCGCTAATGCTGATTTCTCCGATACTCTTCATTGTCCTGGATCAGCCTTGCTCGTTGCCCTGCGCGCCGGCTCGATCACGGAGGCGGCAGACGTTTTTCCAATCTTGTGAAATCTGTTCGTGCCAACGCAAGCCTTCATGTCTTCACGCCGGAACCAGATCGCTCGTCCGCAGCGAAGCGGCGGGTTGCCGGCGGTGAATACGATCTGCTCGTCTGCCCGCATGCGCAGAACCTCATGCGCCTGGATCAGCGGCCGCGCCGCCAGCTGCTTCGAGCGCGTTCGCGACGATCCCTTAGATTGGAAACTGCGGCTGACCTGATCGATCTCGACCGTTGTCATGCCGCAGCGCTTCGAAATGTAGTCTGCCGTGTCCGGATCGTTGATCGCGGCGAAAGAGATCCAGCTTGCGCTCTCGAACCATTTGCTCGCCGCGTCGCGGCCACCATAGGTCTCGCGCATCTGGCCGATCGACTGGTAGATCATCGTCAGCGTGATGCCATACTTGCGGCCGACGTCGCGAGCGGTTTCCAGGATGCGCATGTAGCCGAGACGCGCGACCTCATCGAGGAGGAAGAGCGCCCTGCTCTTCAGCTCGCCATCGCGATTGTAGATCGCGTTTAGAAACGAGCCGATGATCACACGGGCAAGACCGGAATGCGTCTCCAATGTCTTCAGGTCGATGTTGATGAAGACATCGGTGTCGCCTGCCGCAAGCGCGTCGGTCGAGAAGGTCGAGCCCGACACGAGTGCGCCATAGTTCGGATAGGACAGCCAGTGGGTTTCTTTGACGGCATTGGCGTAAACGCCGGAAAAGGTTTCCGGTGTCATGTTGACGAAGGCGGCGACGTTCTCCTTCACGAAGTCCGAGTTCGAGTGGTCGTAGATCGACTGCAGCCGCTCGCGTAGTTTCGGTTCAGGCTCGGAGAGATTGGCGCGAACCTGCCGCAAGGTCTGGTTCTCACTGTCGGTATGGCCGGACAGGCAAACGTCAGCGATCAGTGCGGTCAACAGCTGCAGCGCCGATGCCCGGAAGAAGTCGTCGCGCACGCCGCGCGGACCGCCGCTGTCGCTCATGATCCACGAGGCGACGGAGGCGATGTCTTCCTCCTTCGTTCCGCCGAAGCGGCCAATCCAGTCGAGCGCGTTGAATCCGGTTTCCGGTTCCTTCGGATCGAGAATGCGGATGAACCGCGCCGCATCCTTCCGATGCCTATAGACCATGGGCGCCACTTCGCTGGAAGGGTCGAGGACGACAAGCGCCCCGCCCCATTTGAGTGCGGTGGGAATCGTCACCGACGTTGTCTTGAAGCCGCCGGAACCCGCGAACACGATCCCGTGGGAGGATGCGAACGACCCGTCGAAGCAAAGGAGCGGCGACTTGCCGCCAGCGCCCCAGGTTTCGGGATCATCGGCACGAAACGACCGCGCCGCCGTGCTGTCCTTGTCGACGCGGTAGCGCTCGCCGATGACAATCCCGCCGGTATCGGGAAAGAGCTTTGCCGCTTCCTGCATCTTCATCCAGTCGGCCTCACCATGCAGCGCCCTTGGTCCGCGGATGCGTTTCGGCTCGGCGCGTGCGAGGGCGGCATTGCCGATCAGCGCGACGCGCAGCGCGAAACATCCCGCCATCAGCGCGGCCGTCGCGCCGATCATTGTTGCAGGGTCGAGGTACGAGGCGATGGACTTGCCCGCCGGCACCTGCCCCGCGAAGGCGGCAAGACGTGCCGCCTCGCGTATCACCGCGATCAGGATCGCTGCCGCGGCTCCGGCCAGAGCGCCCCAGCCTGAGAACTTAATGGCTGCTGAGCCGGCGCTCGCGAACAGGAAGATCACGCCGATCGCCGCGGCGGCGATATAGGGCAAAACAATACCGGCACGCCCGAGGGTCAGCCTTGTGGCATCCGTCTCCCCGAAGCCTGCGAGCCATTGCTCGACCCCGGTCATTCCGATGACGGCCAGCACCATTAGCATGGCAGGGATGGCAACGAGAGCAAGCTTATTCGCCGTCATTCCCGAAGGCCTCCGCGCCGATTGCGATCAACCGCGCCCGCTCGCCTTCGTCAGACTTCAGTCGGCGGTTGAGTTCGATCAGGGCCCCCAGCAGAAGCGCGCGCTTCTCATATCGCAAGCCCGCCTTTGCGATCAGGCCGCCGAGTTCGATCTTTTCCCGCGTGTCCTTCTTGCGGGCATCGGATGTCGTCGTCCTCGCCATCCGCTCAAGCCTCGCCATTGATGCCCTGAGCCGCGCCAGACGCGACCGCCGCGGTTGATGCACCGGTGCTGGCGTCTCCATCCTCCTTTTTCCCTCCGATCGAAGCGCCCTTTGCTCCCCCTTGGCCTCCGCGAAATTGGTTCGCCAGGTCCTCGAATGCTGCCAGCAAGTCCGTTTCGTCGATCTCGATTTCTCCGAGACCTGCCTTGAGGGCAACCCGACCGATCCGCTCGGCTTCACGGGTTTCGGCGACCTTGAGCTGTTCCTGCAGTTTGGCGATTTCGTCGCGAATTTTCGAGGAAGGTTTCTTCATTCCGTCCGTCTCCCTGGCTGAGAAAGCTTGTCTTTCGAAGCCAGTGTTTCGGAAGAGAGTGCGGAACGCACTACTGTGAATCCTACAATCGCCAAGGGCGATGCTTTGGTGAATGATCCCGGCCGCTCGACAGAGCGGTATCCAAAGGGCGCAATTATACGTCGCTGACGCGACGTTCTTGCATTCGGCCCTGGCGGGGCCGCCGCTCCTGTCGAGCCCGTTGATTTTGTTCGAGGAGCTTTTTCGCCGTGGCGGTACCCCATTTCTCCGTTAGCGTCGTCGCCCGCGGCTCCGGCCGCAGCGCCGTGCTGTCGGCGGCTTATCGCCACTGCGCGAAGATGGAATACGAGCGGGAAGCTCGGACGATCGACTATCGCGCCAAGCAGGGTCTGCTGCATGAGGAGTTCGTGATCCCGGCAGACGCACCCGAATGGTTGCGGTCGATGATTGCCGATCGCTCGGTCTCCGGCACGTCAGAAGCCTTCTGGAACAAGGTCGAGGATTTCGAGAAGCGCGCCGACGCCCAGCTCGCCAAGGACGTCACGATCGCGCTGCCGATCGAGCTGACGTCCGAGCAGAACATCGTGTTAGTCCGTGACTTCGTCGAGCGGCATGTCGCCGCTAAGGGCATGGTGACGGATTGGGTCTATCACGATGCACCAGGCAACCCACATGTCCATCTGATGACGACGCTCAGACCGCTCACCGAGGATGGGTTCGGCGCCAAGAAGATCGCGGTACTTGGGCCGGATGGCAATCCACTCCGCAACGATGCCGGCAAGATCGTCTACGAGCTTTGGGCCGGAGGCCTTAACGACTTCAACGCCTTTCGCGATGGCTGGTTTGCCTGTCAGAGCCGGCATCTGGCTTTGGCAGGCCTCGACATTCGCGTCGATGGTCGTTCCTTCGAAAGGCAGGGTGTCGAGCTTACGCCGACCATTCATCTCGGGGTCGGCACCAAGGCAGTCGAGCGGAAATCGGCGATGGACGAACAGGCGGCTTCGCTCGAGCGGCTGGAACTGCAGGAGGAACGGCGAAGCGAGAACGCCCAGCGCATTCAGCGCCGGCCGGAGATCGTTCTCGATCTGATCACGCGCGAGAAGAGCGTCTTCGACGAACGCGACGTGGCGAAGATCCTGCATCGCTATATCAACGACCCCGCTCTGTTCCAGAGTCTGATGGCGCGCATCCTGCAGAGCCCGGAGACTCTCCGTCTTGAACGCGAGCGCATCGAATTCGCGAGGGGCATGTGGGCGCCGGCAAAATACACGACGCGCGATCTGATACGGCTGGAAGCGGAGATGGGATCCCGCGCGATCTGGCTGTCGAGACAATCCTCGCATGGCGTCCGGGAAGCCGTGCTGCAGGCGACTTTCGCGCGCCATTCGCGCCTGTCGGAGGAGCAGAAGGCGGCGATCGAGCATGTCGCGGGTGCCGAGCGGATCGCCGCCGTCATCGGCCGCGCCGGTGCGGGCAAGACGACGATGATGAAGGCCGCGCGCGAGGCGTGGGAAGCGGCCGGTTACTCGGTCGTCGGTGGCGCGCTTGCGGGCAAGGCCGCCGAAGGTTTGGAGAAGGAAGCGGGTATCGCGTCGCGCACGCTTTCGTCTTGGGAGCTGCGCTGGAATGAGGGTCGAAACCAGCTCGACGCCAAGACGATCTTCGTCCTCGATGAAGCCGGCATGGTGTCCTCTCGGCAAATGGCATTGTTGGTCGAAGCGGCGACCAGGGCCGGCGCCAAGCTGGTGCTGGTCGGCGATCCGGAGCAGCTTCAGCCGATCGAAGCCGGGGCGGCCTTCCGCGCCATTGCCGATCGCATCGGCTATGCCGAACTCGAAACCATCTATCGACAGTGCGAACAGTGGATGCGCGATGCGTCGCTCGACCTCGCGCGCGGCAACGTCGGCAAGGCCGTCGATGCCTATCGCACGAACGGCAGGATAATGGGCTCTGTGCTTAAGGCTCAAGCGGTCGAGAACCTCATCGAGGACTGGGACCGGGACTGCGATCCGGCGAAGACCACGTTGATCCTCGCCCACCTTCGGCGGGACGTGCGAATGCTCAACGAGATGGCGCGCGCCAAGCTCGTCGAGCGTGGCATCGTCGATGACGGTTTCTCATTCAAGACAGAGCATGGAAACCGCCGCTTCGCGCCGGGCGATCAGATCGTTTTCCTCAAGAATGAAGGATCGCTTGGCGTCAAGAACGGCATGCTCGCCAAAGTCGTCGAAGCCGCTCAGAACCGCATCGTCGCTGAGATCGGCGAAGGCGAGCATCGCCGCCGGGTCATGGTCGAGCAAAGATTCTACAACAATCTCGACCATGGCTACGCCACGACGATCCACAAAAGCCAGGGCGCCACCGTCGATCGCGTGAAGGTGCTCGCTTCGCTCTCCCTCGATCGGCATCTGACCTATGTGGCGATGACGCGCCATCGCGAGGATCTCGGCGTCTATTACGGTGCCCGATCTTTCGCGAAATCCGGTGGCCTGATCTCGATCCTGTCGCGGAAGAATTCGAAGGAAACCACGCTCGATTACGAGACAGCAACCTTCTACCGGCAGGCCCTCCGTTTTGCCGAAGCCCGCGGCCTGCACCTCGTCACCGTCGCCCGAACGATTGCCCGAGATCGCGTCGAATGGACGATCCGGCAGAAACAGAGATTGGCCGATCTGACTCACCGCCTCATCGCCATCGGCGCGCGGCTCGGTCTCGCCGTCGACGCCAAATCAATCATCGCGCAAAACCTCAAGGAGACCAGGCCCATGGTTGCCCGTATCGCCTCATTCCCAAAAACGGTGGAGCAAGCAGTCGCCGACAAGCTCGAAGCCGATCCCGGTTTGAAGAAGCAGTGGGACGACGTGTCGACCCGCTTCCATCTCGTCTATGTGCAGCCAGAAGCCGCGTTCAAGGCCGCCAATGTCGACGCGATCGTGAAGGACGAGACCGCAGCGAAGTCGACGTTATCGAAGATCAGCAGTCAGCCGGAAAGCTATGGCGCGCTCAAGGGGAAAACCGGTCTGCTCGCAAGCCGCGCCGACAAGCAGGACCGCGAACGCGCGGAACGTAACGCTCCGGCCCTCGCCCAGAGCCTCAGCGACTACATGCGCCAGCGTAGCCAGCTTGAACAACGCTATCACGCGGAGGAACTCGCGGCCCGCCGCAAGCTCTCGGTCGATATCCCGGCGCTGTCTCCGAATGCGCGCCAGACGCTTGAACGATTGCGTGACGCCATCGACCGCAATGATCTTCCCGCGGCAATGGAGTTCGCTCTCGCCGATAAAATGGTGAAGGCCGAGCTGGAAGGGTTTGCCAAGGCGGTCACCGAACGTTTTGGGGAGCGCACCTTTCTTCCCTTGGCAGCCAAGGACACGAACGGGGAGACCTTCAGGACGATCACCGCCGGCATGACCCCCGGCCAGAAGGCGGAGGTCCAGTCCGCCTGGAATACGATGCGTGCGGTGCAGCAACTCAGTGCCCATGAGCGAACAACCGAAGCCCTTAAGCCCGAGACGCTGCGGCAGACCAAGAGCCAGGGGCTGTCGCTGAAATGAACGTTCCTCTCATTGCGACAGCGCGCATGACGCGCGCAAGTAAGCCATTGCTGCTTGTCTTGGCGACGATCACTGCGGCGCTTCTCGGTGCGATCTCGGTCGCCTGGTTTGGCAACTATCGGATCAATCTGACGCCGAGCGAACCGCTTGGTCTCTGGCGTGTCGTCAAGCTCGCTCGCCCAGCCGCCGTTGACGATCTCGTCTTCATTTGTCCGCCTCAAACCACGGCCATGCATGAGGCGCGAATGCGTGGGTATCTGCGCTCTGGCCTATGTCCGGGCGGCATGGCCCCACTTATCAAGACGGTCATCGCGGTTGCAGGACAAAAGGTCGAAGTGAGCGCCAGTGTAAACGTGGACGACCGTCCGGTTCCCTCCTCCGACATAGCGCAGCGAGACGGACAGGGACGACCAATGGTGCGGTTTCCGGGCGGGATCGTACCGGCAGATTCCGTCTTCCTGCACTCGGCTTTCGCAGGTTCTTATGACTCCCGTTATTTCGGCCCCTTCCCAGCTTCCGGCATCCTCGGCCTGGCGCAAGAGGTGCTGACCTATGCGCCGTGATCGCCTCCAGCCGGCAATCCTGACCGTCGCGGCAATCGTCGTCGGAACTGTCGGATGGAGCGGTCATGTCCTGCTCCTTCCGGTCGCACCCGCATTCCCGATCCTCTGGTCACGGGCGCCAACGAGGTCGGTGGCGGCGCTTGTCTCGGCCGGATACTTCCTGGCGGCGTCGCGCCGTCTGCCGGAGGGGGTAGCGGCCTTTTACGCGACCGATCTCTGGCCGGGGCTGGCTCTATGGCTGTGCGGCTCAGTGAGCTTCGTCACCGTGCACGCTTTGCTCTGGACGAAGCGCTCCGGCTTTCGTCCGCTTTGCTATCTCCTGGGGATCGCCCTTATGGCGCTTCCACCCTTCGGCATCACCGGCTGGGCACATCCTGTGACGGCTGCCGGTGTCCTGTTTCCCGGATGGGGATGGTGGGGACTGCTTGCGACGACGGCCGGCCTCATGGGCCTCGTAACCCGCATGTGGCCGGCCGTCGCGATCGCCCTTACAGGCCTTTGGCTCTGGTCCGCCGCTAACTGGACCGATGCGAAAATACCTGATGGCTGGCAAGGCGTCGATCTCGAACTGGGGGCGTCGCTGGGTCGCGACGCCAGCATTCAGCGCCACCGTGATCTGATTGCCACGCTGACGGACCGTGCATCCGGCGGCATCAGAAATATCGTTTTGCCGGAAAGCGCCCTGGGCTTCTGGACACCGACAGTCGAACGGCTCTGGGTCAAGGCTCTGCAAAGCACGGATATTTCCGTGGTCGCTGGTGCGGCCATGGTTGATGCGGAGGGATATGACAATGTGCTCATCGCTCTCTCTGCCGCCGGCGGCAGGGTCCTCTATCGCGAGCGAATGCCGGTCCCAGGCTCGATGTGGCAGCCATGGCGGCCGTGGTTCACAGAGACCGGTGGCGCGCGGGCACATTTCTTTGCGAATCCATTTGCGACTGTGGGCGATCGCCAGGTTGCGCCACTCATCTGCTACGAGCAGCTCGTTATCTGGCCGGTACTGCAGTCAATGCTCCACGACCCAGACCTGATCGTTGCAGTTGGAAACGGATGGTGGACCAAGGGGACATCCATCGTCGCGATGCAGCGCGGGAGCGCCATCGCCTGGGCGAAGCTCTTCGCAAAACCGTTGGTTCTTTCCTTCAACATCTGACTCCGAGGAGACGTCATGCTGGACGCTGCCCTGATCAACGAATGCGCCGACCCCTCCCTGAAGCCCGCGATCGTCGAGCAGTTCGTGGCGGCGGCAGGCTCGACGGACCCGCTTGCCGTTTCCGTCAAATCGGGTGGCCGATTGATCCTCGTGCCGAAGGCGACGTCGGCCGACGAGGCGATGGCGATTGTGAGGCAATATGCCCGTCAGGCGGTGCTTCGCGTCGGCCTGACACAGTTTCCGGCGGGCGTCGGCGTGAAGAATGCGGCGGAGCTTCAGCCGGACCTCGTTGATGCCAGCGAAAATCTTCGCAACGGAACTGCGATGTTTGCCAAGGTTCTTAGGATCGTCGCCAAGTGGTACGGGAACCCCATGAGCGACGATGTCTTCCCGCAGATCCTTGAGGATGCGGTCTACGCTTGGAAGACTGGGGAATTCGAAGGCGCGAGCGTGTTTCAAGCGAAGGATCCGGACGGAGCGGTCGTCAACTATCGGGGTGAGCCAACAAGCCAGCCAAGAGAAGGAGACTGGAGAGGTAGAACCTGTGCCTCCAAGCGGGCTCGAAGACACGACTCAGCAGGAAAGCGGTAGCGCTGGAATACGGATCGACTTGTCGAGGATCGGTGGGAAGTAACGAATCGCGTGGCGCTCAGGCTTCCGGAAGAAAGTGGCGTGTGAGAACCGCGCCGCCCTCTATGCGCGCATCACCTCGATGATCTCGTTTACGATTTCAGGCGGCTCCAGTTCCTCCAGGATAAGGGCAACCAGTTCTCGGTGCAGCTCAGTAAGCACCTGCGGCACGATGATGACCGGGCCGGCATGCAGTTCCTCTTTTGCATAGAGCTTGCGGAAGTCGCGAGCGTTGTTGGTGACGAACGTGAAATCCGAATCGATGATACGAGGCATCAGATCCCAGCCGGCTTCGCCGCTCAATCCCAGCCAATTGACATGGGAGCAGTCGTGGCCGCGCGCCTGGGCAACGGCCACGACAGACGTGTGGTGGCCTTCATCGATTAGGAGCTTCACGACGTCGAGCCAGGGCGTTTTGAGCCTTATCGTTCCGAAGTCGCAGACGCTTTGTGGATTTCACCCTCAGGTCCTGCTCAGAAAGCCTCCGCGGCCGCCCTGGCGGGGTGCGCCGCAGACCAGATCTCCGCAAGTTCGACCATGCGTGCTGTGACAGAAGGATAGCCGTCGACGATTTCCGCAGTGCTCGCGCCTTGGGCCTTCATCGCGGCAACCATCCGAACCGGTACCCGCGTGCCTTTCAAGACCGGCTCACCGCCCACAAGGCCCTTCACCCTCTGGACCATGTGTTCAGCTAGCGCCTCGGCACGCCCAGCCAACTGCTCTCTCGCCCGTGCGACGTCAACCATGAGATAGTCGTCCGCCCTGACTACATCGGCCTCGGGGTTCTGGTCCATCGTATCGATGAGACCATTGCGGCGCTCGGCAGACAAGATTGATCCGACGCCATACCAGAGCTTCAAGCGAAGCAGATCCTCATCGGTGAGTGCTCTCCCGCCTAGTTGAGTGGCAATGATCCGCTAGTCGATGGCATTGTGAACCGACTTCACTGCGATCTTACTGACGGCCGCAGCCTCCGCAGGTGTGTAGGCGCGTGATGCGACAGCCATAATCATTCTCCTTGCGAAGAATATGTAACCGCAAGCTCTTAGTTTTGGTTGCCCACCGCGCTTGGCAGTGTCGCAAAGAAGGGCCATCAACCGCTCTTGGTCGACGTCGCAAAGCTTGTCAGATTTATTTTGTTAGAAGTGCGGCTGGTTCCACACCCAGCGCTTCGGAAATTTGGCCAAGCACGGTGACTGTGGCAGAAACATCGGCGCGTTCGATCGCTCCAATATAGCGGGCGCTCAGACCCGAGCGGTGCGCTAATTCTTCCTGCGTCAGTTGCTTGTCATGACGTAGACGACGCAGATTGGTCGCCATGACCTCCTTGAGATCCATGACGTGAGCGGAACCTGAACAGGAATGATCGTTCCAGGAACGATAGTTCCGATTCAGCACGACATATGATATTGCGCGGCCAACACAGTCGGAAAAGTTCGTCTGCAACACGAGCCGTGCAGTTATGGCTTAAATCATCTAATGCGGAGCAAGGCGTGTTTTCGGGTAAAGGAATTACGTTGGAGAAACGAATGAAAGATGTAGGTCCCTCCGAGGGCAAAAGAAACGAGAGGGAACCTCGATACGTTTCGATGCAAAAGTCAGAACTAGAAGCCTTGGCAGTTTCAGCGATTCGCGAACACCGCCGGCTTCTCGCGGCCGATCAGGCTGTCTACGAAGAGTGGTCGCGCGCAAACGATGATCCGTCGATCTCTAGTTCCGTGCTCCAGACACTCCAGGACGAATACATCGCGCGCCGAAAGATCTCCGAGGCTCAGCAGGAGGAACTCTCGGAAATTCTGGATGCACTCGGCTTCATTCCAGTCGTGCCTTTCGAGGATGACAACTAGAGCTCAGACCAGGCCACGATCCTTGGCGATGGCAACGAGTTGCGGCACCGTCTTTGCGTCGAGCTTTTCACGAGCGTTATCCAGATGGTGCTGCACCGTTCTGGCAGTGATGCCGGTAAGCTTCGCGGTTTCGGGCGCGTTCTTTCCCTTTGTCGCCCATATGACGCACGTCATTTCGCGCGGCGACAGCATTCGCTTAGGATTGATTGCGGTCTTTGCCGCAAGGATCTTCAGTTGATAGTGAACGGCCATCACCACTTGAACCGCCTTTTTGGCATCCAGCAGGCCTGAAATGTCCACTTTCCCTTCCGGCGATGCGAAGGTCAGCATCATCGCGGATCCGTAGCTTCCCTCCACGGGAATGGTGACGCCGCAGCGAATGCCGTGGTCGATCGCCTCGTCGCGAAACCGCCGAAGAGGAGAAGATCCCCGGGCAGGCCAGTCGTCGGCGGTCCAGAAAAACACGTCCCGCCGGCGCTTTGCTTCCGTCAGCACGGGATCGATGCGGAAATAGTCGCTAGCGAGGTAGATGCCTTCCCATGATCCAGGATAGGAGTTGAACGTCCTGACTTGGGCGCCTTCTTTTTGCAGGTAGGCGAACCGGTCATACCCGCAAGAATGCGCGAAGCTTTTAAGAGCACTCCTGATCATGTGCCCGTCTTGCGCGGCTTCCAGCATATCGATGAGCGAGCGAAGATTTCCGTCCACGGACATCTCTCCTATCTTCTTGACCCGGCGAGTTCGTCCTTTGGCGAAACGATCGGTCCACACTTGCCTTTAGCCGTTTGGGCAATCGGGTCATGGCTGCGATTTACGCACACAATCACTTTTGACGGCAACCTACGGTGCATGCCACACACGATGCATTCCCTCGGACCGTGTGCGTAGCACTACCTGCGGAGATGCATCTTTCAAGCCGCGCCAGCCTAAAATATGACCAACTGGGGAAAGGTTTTGCGCTGCAGTGATTGTACCGCCACACCGCCAGTGGTAGACATGGGGACTAGGTCTCTGGCCCCTGCGCCGCTAATTCCCACGATAGACGGACGGAAGGATGATGTCCTGACCGACGAGGACATTGAACTTATAGCCGGGTCGAATGCGGATCGTTGGCTGGACATTCAGGTTCTTCGAAATGGTCTGCTCAGCCACCCGGCCGAAGGATTCAGCGAAGTTTCGTCGTGCGGCATCCGAGGCAGTATCCTGTATCGCCAGCGACGAGCTCTCGGGCATCGACATGTCGATTCCGGTTCCAATCAACGCGATCAGTGTTGCCGAACCGAATGTCCGCAAGAGATGCCGGTCGACCTTGTCCTTGAAGCCCCCGTAACCTTCGGCGTCCGTCCCCGCCATCCCACCGATCCGTAGCGTCGAGCCGTTCGGGAATATGAGGTCGGTCCAGACGACGAGAACGCGTTCCTGACCGAATGAGATCTTTGAATCATAACGCCCGAACAGCTTCGCGCCTTGCGGGATCAGGAGCCGGTTGCCGGTTGCGCTGTCATAGACATTCTGGCTGACTTGCGCGACGATCCTGCCCGGCAGGTCGGAATTGAGGCCGGTGATCAATGTGGCCGGAATGACCGAGCCGCGCTTCAACTCGTAGGGCGATATCTGCGGGACGACCTTGTCCGGCAAATAGCCAAGGTCCTTGATATCCTGATTGAAGAAATCCTCCTTCGAGGGCTGGCCGTTCGGATCGACGTTCTGGCCCATGAGCCCCGATTGCATAGCGGCCGCATAGAGGTCCGAGGCATTGGTTGCTGTCGCCGTCGGATTGTGTCGCCCCGTGCCGGTAGGATTTGTCGCAGCCTTCTCGGCATCGGAGATGTCGACTTTCAAGGGAGAGTCGAGAGCTATGGCGTGCGCCTGAAGGCGTGCCATCCGCTGGCGCTGCGCTTCACGGATATACTGCTCGTCCTGCTCACGCTTCAGCCGGGCCTTCCATTCGTCCTCCGCCTCAAGCCGCGGTCGGCCCTCTTGTCGTTCCACCAGTTCGCGCTCGACAGCGGGTTCCTGCTGGTCCTCCTTCTGGAGGATGACGGGTGTTGGCTGGAAGACCTCCTGCCTTTCAGGCTCGCCGATGATGCCATCAGAGATGCCCTTTTTCAGCTGATCCCCGAAATTCGTCGCCGGGGAATTGGATGCGCCGTCGAGATCGTTGCCGCGGTTGAAGGTAAGCCCGCGCCACGAAAGGCCGATCACTACGACGCCGAAGAACAGCACGATGAGGACGATGGCAATGATGATCGGCAGCCGGTTGAGACGACGCATGCCCTGCTGATCCTCGGCATTGCCGGACGTGCCGAGCTGAAGCGACTGGACCATGTGTCTCTCCCATCAGTTGCGCCGCATGATTGAAAGCGGGCTCGCCGGTGTGGCTCCAGCTGCCGCGGGCGAATAGGCACGGCCGAGCGCGATCGATGGCATCGTGAGGCGGGCAAGTATCTGGCCGTCAAAGCTGTCAAGTGACCACGCAAGTTCGACCGGGTTCTGATCCTTCTCGACTTTTCCATCAGTGACGACGGCGTAACCCCATCCCTTCAGCGCCGCCTCCAGGGCAGTGGCATACTCCGAAGTGTCCTTGTCCATTTTGATTGTTGTCATGGCGGCCGGGCTGATCCGTTCGGCAAGCCTACTTGCCATATCGCCAGCGATGGCGCCTGCGGCCGGTCCGCTGACGGTGACGGGGGTGGAAATGGTGGTGAGAGCATCGTCAGCGGTCTGGCAACCGGAAAGGAGAGCGGCGCCGATGATCAAAGTGAGCAGCTTGCGCATCGATCAGCCTCCCCGCCGGATGCTGATCTTCTGTTGGCGCCAGCCGACACCGGAAACAAGGATCGCCTTGTCGACCGCATAGTCGACTATCATCATATCGTTCTTCATACGGTAGTTGACTATGCGGTTCTGACCGCCGGAGACGACGAAAAGGACGGGTGCGTCCTGTCCCAAGATCGACTTGGGGAATTGGATGTACGTCTTCACGCCGTCGGAGTAGACCCTCTTCGGTCTCCACGAGGCGCTGCCGCTGACTGAATAAGAGAAGTTCAACTTGTCTGGGGCAGTGCCGGGAATGCCGCCGGTCTCGAGCCGGGCATTGACATCGGCGAGCTTGGTCGAGGTGTCTTCGGGGTATTCGAAGCCAACGCGGGCCATGTACTGGCTCGGATGGGACTTGAGCTGGATATGATAGGTGCGCCGCGACGTCGTGACTACCATCGAGGTGACGAGGCCTGGCTCCGACGGCTTGACGATCAGATGGATTGCCTGGCCTCCAGTAGCGCCTGATGTCGCCGGTTCGACTTTCCACCGCACCGTGTCGCCGACCAGGACGTCGCGGACAATTTCACCGCCCTGCAGTTCGATATCGCAGACCTGCAGCGGCGAGCAGACGACGGACGGCTGCGTTTCGCCAAAAAGGAAGATGACCTTCCCATCCGGCCCGGTGGTAACAAGGCCCGGAGTGCCGCGCCACTTCCTGGAAATGTTTGTTCCCTTCACCTCATTCGATGTCATGCTCTGGGCGAAAGCGCCGCTCGCGAAGATGAGGCCGGCCATGCAGCAGGCGGCTGCGATCAATCCTGTTTTGTGCATTGAAAAATCCCCTGCTCTTAAAGCTGTGCGGTCCAGTCAAAATCCCGGACATAGAGACCGATCGGATTGAGGCGGATCGTCGCCTCGTCTTGCGGCGCGGTCAGTGCGACCGTCGCAATCCCGCGGAACCGGCGAGTGCCTGTTTCCTTGCCTTTGCGATCGCGCTCGTATTCGGTCCAGTCGATTTGATAGGTCTGGTTCGAGAGCGCCACGATGTTGTTGACCTCGATGGCGATCGTGGACGTCTTCGCCTTTTCGAACGGCGAATTGCCCCGGAACCAGGTGTTGATCTTCTCGGTCGACGGGTCGGACGTTCGCAGCAGCGCGTAGATTCGATCGATATACTGTTTCTGCACCACGGCATCGGGTGTGATCGAACGGAAGCTGGTGACGAAATTGCCGAGTGTGGCGCGCACCACCCGGACGTCCGCGTACTCGATCTGTTCGGGGAAGCCGGCCGTGACCGACGTGCCGAGTTTGTCGACCTCCACGATGTACGGCACCAGCTTGACCTGAGTGCTGAGATACATGGCATATCCAAAGCCGATCACGGCCATGGTCAGGCCCAGTATGCCGACGATGCGCCATGCCGCGGCGGCTCGCACATAGGATCCGTATCGTTCCGTCCATTCCTGCCGTGCGGCAAGATACGGGTTTTCGGGGGCGCGGTTCGCTGCCATCGATCCATCACTTTCTGATTGCTGTCAGTCATTGCGTTCGGGAGGTGGCTTCGGCGCGCTGTAGCCGCCGCGGCCCTCATCGAGCTTGGCGTTGGCAAGTCCGAGGATTGAACCCGCATAAGCGCCGGGCGAACCGATCGCCTTCTCCTTCGCCGCGGAACCGGCAGCTTTGCCTGCCGATCCCAACCCGGCGCCGATTCCTCGAAGAGCTGCACCAGCGAACGATGAGCCGGCCGCTCTGGCGGCCTGACCTGCCGCAAAACCGGCTCCTGCACCGCCTGCCGCGAGGAACCCTGCGCCTGCGGCGAAGGATGCTGCCTGCCCGCCGTGACGGATCGTTTCCATTCCTCCGGATACCGAGGCCCCTTGGACAACACCTTGGATGATATTCGGCACGTAGATCGCAATGATGAAGATGACCACGGCGATCCCGGCAATCGCGAGTGCGGTCTGGAACTGGTCGCCGACTTGGGGCTCATTCGCCAATCCAATGAGCACTTCCGATCCAATGCCGGAGATCATGACCAATGCCATGAGCTTCATGCCTACTGAAAAGGCGTAAACCAGATAGCGGACGGCGAAGTCTTTGGTGAACGACGACCCTCCAAGTCCAAGCATGATCATTCCGGCAAGCAGGCCGAGGTACATCTCAACCATGACGGAGACGAAGATTGCCGCGACAAGAGAGAAAGAAATGACGACGACGATCATGGCGAAAGCGGCCGAGATCGCGAGCGAATTGTCCTCGAAGAGGCCGAACTGGATTTTTTCGGACATCTTCGTGGCGACGGCGAGCCCGGCGTTGAAGACGTCCGCGGGCGAGGCGGTACCCCCTCCGGCGCCAATCTGGAAGAGACTGTCGACCACGGCCTTGGCGAAGGTCGGCCCCTGCGCCAGCACGAACGCGAAGAAGCCGACGAACATGATGCGCCGGACGAGCTCGGCAAACCAGCTGTCGAGGGACGCAGCCTCAAGGGCAAGCCAGACCGCTGCGATGCCGATCTCGATGGTAGCAAGAATCCAGAACAATGACTTCGCGGCGTCCATGACGGTGGTTTCCCACCCTTTCGCAGCAGTCGTGATCTGGTTTTGAAGGGACGTCAGTACCGAGCCCTCCTGGGCCAATGCGGGCTGCGCGGCCAATGCAGCGAAAGCAGCAAACACCATGGCGACGCGCAGAGCGCGGAGTTGTTTCGCAATCATGGGTTCACCATTCGACTTTCATCTTCTGGCCGCCCGACGTGGGGTAATCTTTTGACGAGCCGACGAACTTCGCACGGCGCTCCTGTGTTGCTTGCTTCTCCGAGATGATGAACCAGATGCTGGCACTGCCGATCGTAAGAATCGTCGCGATTGCGATCAGGGTCAGTTTCGCTCTCACCATTCCACCTTCATTTTTTCACCCCCGGAGGTGGATGGCGCCGTCGCACCGAAGAACTTCTCCCGCCGAGCCTGAGCGAGGTCCTTGTCGGTCTGCTCTGTCTGGAGCCAGGTTCCCATCATCGTCATCTGCTGCGAGACGAGCCCGCGGAGCTTCTGCATTTGCGCGACTTGCTGCGCCGCGATCTGATGGCCGACCTGCAGGGCCTTCATCTGCCCGTCGGCCGTCTCTGA
>Ga0214542_1004155_pt1 | contig 28937 bp, 14 predicted proteins | sample CNSS1metaG_FD_160096 | JGI IMG/M metagenome (GOLD analysis project Ga0214542, IMG submission 160096) | Root nodule microbial communities from cowpea collected in UCLA plant growth center, Los Angeles, California, USA - CNSS1 | ecosystem: Host-associated > Plants > Roots > Nodule | place: USA...
CAATAAAAAACAAATAAATTTAAAATTTGAAAACAATTTTAAATAAAATTTAATGTGAAACAAATTTAAAGAAACTTGGTTTTATTGAAAATATATAATAAAAATATCAATTTGAATAAAAAAATCATTTAATAAAAATATTTGTATAACATTTTATAATTTTTGTTTTAATTTGGAGGGGACGAAATTGTATAATTTTTACAAAAATTGGGACTAAATTGAGACAAAAAATAAAATAGAGGGACCAAATTGAGAATGAGAAAATGACACTTCCCAAATAGTGACACGTGGCACTGTCACTGCCATGTGGCACGATGTCAGCTTGACACGTGGCAAAATTTTAATTTTTTTAAAAATTTTAAAAAAATTCAAAAAAAATAAAAAAAAATTCAAAAAAAAAAATCAAAAAAAAAATAAAAAAATTCAAAAAATCCAGAAGATGACACGTGGTACCCCATTTAACACCGTTACTCCACCACTAACGGAAAGGACTTGATTGGGTCAAATTTCTCAAAATAAGGACCAGATTGAGATAAAAATTAATTGAGGGACCAAATTCAAATTTTGCTACGAAAATGGGGACTAAAAATATAATTTAATCGGTGGTTTATTACAAGTTTGATTACAAAAACTGACATAGAAACCAGTGTCCTAGTCTTCTTTAATAACTTCCAGCTAGGGGTGGCAATGCGGGCTGGGCCGGCCCGTTTAGGCCCTCACAACGCGGGCTGGCCTGTCCCGCCCCGTATACTTTATACGGGCTGAAAATAGTGGCCCGCCCCGCATACTCTTTGGCCCGCGGGTCTGCGGACCGGCCCGCTTTTTTTTATAATTTTTATGATAAAACTTTCAATGTTTAAAAATTGGGAAATTTTAAGAAGTTCACAAAATTAAGTAAAGACTTTGGGGAATTAGATGATAAATTGATAATTCAAGATATTCATATTCATCATATTCATACTATAACATACACAATGTATTCTTTAAATTTTAGCACATTAAAAATTACATAATACTTGTCTTTTCCAGTTATACAAGAATTTGAAACGTTAATGCAAGAGTCCATAAAGGAAGTAATTAATATACACAAGTGCAAGTTTTTTTTTTTAATTTTATGCGGACTTGCGGGCTGGCCCGCACGGGCTGCGGGCTTATGCGGGCCTGCTGGCTCACTACCCTGGCCTGCCCCGTGTTTTTTCTGCAGACCCGCGAGCCAGGCCCTAATTGCCATCCCTACTTCCAGCTAGTTAGAAAGCCAGAAAATTTGCTTACTTACTTTCTCCTCCACAAGAAATTGATAATTTTTGAACACGATATTATATTTTTTTCAATAAAATATTTATTTTTGCCCTTTATTCATTACTATTGTACATTTTATTAATAAATAATTTAAATATAATCAACAATGAGTATAAACGTGTTACATTAATAGTGTTATTTTAAAATTCAGTAAACTTAACAAAATTAATAATTTTTGTTAGTCTCGGTATGAATAATGTTTTTGTATTAAAGACAAAGAACGAATATCTCTAATATTTTACAAAGTAAAAGATTTTTTTTTTGTATAATACATAATTTTATGGTAAAAAAAAGTTAATATACTTAAGTATTTATATGGTTTCTCTTTAGTTATTTTTATATTTTAATAATATTTTATGAGAAATAACTATTAAAGGAATTACAAAAATGTATAAAAAGGTCAACAGATACACGAGGTAATAGTTATTTTGTAAAATATGTATATTTTCCTTAAGCACGCTCCCATTACAATGTAATGACATAAATGACTTTTAAAATTTTGAAATATACAACTTAAAATATATTAAAAGGTTTTTGAATTACGTATTCTGAAAGAGGGAAAACGTATATTTTGAAATGAAAATTCCAAAATAAGTTATTTGAATTTTTTTTAACATTAATTATTCTGTAATATTCTATAATATTTTTATTTTAAAGTCATATTTGTAAAATAATTCAAAATGTTTATATACGTGAAACATGAAATTTAAAATCTTTGAACATGTTTTCCATAAGCTTGTTTTCCAAAAGCATGTCTTAAATGTTATAGTTTAGTTCAGTGTAAATTGTAACAGAAGTTGATATCAGTGTGAATAACAACAATCTAACGTTCAAGATTTTCTCTTATCAAATTCTATTTCAGTTTATTGGCTTGATAAGATAGCTACATGCACTTTTTTTTTTTCTAATAGGTTAAAAAAATAGTTTTAAATATAAAAGCATTAAAATGACAAATAATAATGCTACAAAAGATAAACATAAATGCTTTCAGAAGCCCGTACCCAACTTTTCACTAATCTCTAGTGGTAGAAACAATCTTTCCTTCTGTTTTAAATTATTCTAAAAATGTTAGTTTAGTAACAAAAAAAATGTATTAGAGTTTTTGAGAATAATGAATTTAAAATAATTATAAGATACAAGATTGAGTGGATTTAATTTATTTAAAAAATCATATAGTTTTTATTCTGTAGGTACTATAACAAAGTCCATTGCGAAAGTCCACGGAACAGAAGATGCTAAAAACACAAGGCTGATATTGCAGCAGAATCATTGCCACACATATGTTTTAATATTTCAATTTGAGTTATATATATATATATATATATATATATATATATATATATATTGTAATATTTTATATTACCTCTGACTATTCATATTTGTAGCAGTTACGTTGACTAACATAAATTTCCATAAACTTGCATCGAACAGAGTCCAAATCTTATTATGTCGTACTCTAAATGTTAAATGCTAAATGCTCATTTTTCCCTTCTGTTTAGGCGAAGACCGACTTGTGATTTGCTTGGTGTGTCTGTTTTGTGGTTCAGGTAACTTTGCTCTTGTTATCCACATGTCGTAGGTCCCATCCAACTTACTTCTTCCAAGAAATGTCTTTTGCCAAATTTTACATTTCATGTTTCTCCGAAAATCAGAACAACTTCTCAACTTCTTGTACTTTTCTACGAGTCTACTCTTGTAAACTAGTGGATATGAATGTTCTGTCGGTATCTGTGTGGAGTGTATATGACGCCTTGATTCAAAATCAAGAATTCCTGCGTGCTCCGTCCAATCCTGAACATCGAAACCTTAAGAGCACACTTTCTTCGAAAGTTTGTTTACAGGCTAAATCAATCACGTACAATAACTTACGTGACAAGAATTGTCTAAACCTTACAGACACCACATTACTCATACTGATATATAGTATCATTCTTTTCTCTTTTATTATTATCATCTAGAAAAAAACATGATATCTAACTATAATCCACCAAAAGACAACTCTAGCAATTCAAGAAGTCAAACACCACTAGCACGTGTTTCACTAATGTTTCATTACCTTGTGTGTATGTAAGTACCTTTGTTATCTCACATGTTAGGACGAAAGAGTGTTGGGCATGATTGAAGTGCTGATTTACATTTGAAAAGGAAGTAATTTAACTACAAAACTAATCCTATATTCGATATGCAACTTCTGCTTGCTGCTACATGGTATTGAAACAAACTTTTCCTTTCAATTTACTTTGTATCAAGATTGTCGGTAAAAAAGTAGATTTTAAACCAAATTTAATCTTATAAAATCAGTTTATAAAGTTACATTTATTTATATATTATAAGTTAGCTTATCTCTAGTGGATGTGATTTGTCTAAATCCAAAACTAATCCTATCTACAAGCTAGTCCTACTCACCATTTCTTCCACGCAAGTTGGAACTACAAGAATATTCCTTCCTTATTTTGGTGACAAGATTCTCTGTTCTGTCTTTATGTATGGAGTCAACATCTCCGTAACTGACAAAAATTCAAGTTCCACGTCCCCACCAGAATTCTTAGCATCCAAGTACTAATAATTTCGCTTTTACTGCCTTCTTTTCCTCGAATTTTCACTTATATATATATGTAATAAGACCGAGGCAACCTACACTCCCAAATTTTTCAGCTAAAGGTTAATATATCATGTGAGCAAAACATACAGAAGCAAAATGCATTTCCTTTCAACTAATCCTCAAGCACTAACAATGACTTTGATCTTCTTTTATGTACTCATCTACCTTGTTCTTATTAATGGCTACTAAGATGAAGCTACAAATACAGACAACCAAGTTATATCTGTTGGGGCAATCATTGATGTGAATTCTCGCATTGGGAAAGAACAGCAAGTCGCCATGGACATTGCAGCTCGAAGTTACAATACCACTTCAAAGACCTACAAGTTGGCTCTCTATTTTCGGAACTCCTCCGAGGATCCCCTTAGAGCTATCACTCTTGGTTAGTATATCTAGCATTGGCCAAGTAAAAATTTCAACTTTATATGCCTTCGGGTAAACTTTTTCAAAGGGAAAACTGTATTTTAGATTCTTCAAGATTCGATCAAAAATTTTTTCAGTCTTTTTCTATTTTAAAATTGGTGATTTTAGTCTCTATTTATAAAAGGTGGTGGGTTTTGTTTCTGATCCTGTGTTCTTCATTTTGACTTAACCAAGGACAAAAGCCATCATGTTTTGGAAATGTGAGAACCAAAATGATTATTATTAGAATGTAGGAACTAAAATAGGTTTTGACGAGATTTAAAAACATAGCTTGCCCTTCCTTGCATATGTTCACTGAAGAATTGGAGACCCTTTCTTGCAGCTGAAGAGATGATTGATAAGCAAAAGGTGCAAGTGATTATTGGGATGCACAGATGGTCAGAAGCAGCTCTAGTGGCTAAAATAGGAAGCCGAGCTCAAGTTCCTATCATAGCATTTGCAGAACCCACCATTACACCGACCTTGATGACTAATCGGTGGCCTTTTTTGGTGAGAATGACTAAGAGTGGTTTATCATATATCAAATGCATTGCAGATATAGTGAAAGCTTTTGGTTGGCAGAGAGTAGTAGCTATCTATGAAGATGATGCATATGGAGGTGATTATGGCATGCTAGCACTGTTATCTGAGGCCCTCCGGGATGTGAGTTCATCGATTGATTATCACTTAGTTCTTCCACCTATTTCTTCTCTGCATGAACCAGGAGGGTTTATACGTGAAAAGCTGAAGTTGTTGCAAACCCAATCTCGCGTTTTCATTGTGCTGCAATCTTCATTAGAAATGGCTATCCATTTGTTTAAAGAAGCCTCAAAAATGGGACTCGTGGACAAAGAATCAGTTTGGATACTTCCAGAGAGCATAACAAATGTGCTGGACTCTGTCAACAAGTCTGCTATTTTCTATATGGATGGAGCTTTAGGAATCAAAACGTACTACTCCGAAATAAGCACCGAGTACCAACATTTTGAGGCTGAATTCCGGAGAACATTTTGGTCCAAGAATGTCGAGGAAGATAACCGCGACCCGGGATTTTATGCATCGCAAGCATATGATAGCATTAAAATTGTGACCCAGGCAGTGGACAGAATGACCAGTAGAAACACTAGGAGCCCAAAGAATTTACTTGGAGAAATACTGCGTAGCAGTTTTCTTGGTTTAAGCGGTCATATTCAGTTTGAAGATGGGAAACTCCAGCAGACTTCTATTTTAAGGATGGTAAATGTGGCCGGGAAGAGTTACAAAGAACTATGCTTTTGGAGTGAACAATATGGGTTCACCAAAAACCTCCCTACAGGAAAAGATGGACATTCTGGTGCTGGTAATACAGAATGTTTCAGTGTTGTTCGGTGGCCTGGGAATCTGAAAAGGGATCCAAAAGGCTGGAATATGCCTACTCAACAAAATCCAATGAAAATTGCAGTCCGAAGCAGAACCTCTTTTTCCAAGTTTGTCAAGGTTGATTATTATCATAAGGGTGATCCTGCAACATATAGTGGATTTTGTATCGATATTTTTGAGAGTGTGCACGACCTTTTGGGGTATGACTTGCCATACAAGTATTATCCTATTGATGGAACCTATAATGATTTGGTTCAGCTTGTCTATAACAAGGTATCAAATTCTTTCCATTTTTCCACACTCCGATAGACTGGCTAACATTTTTCTTTCATCATCTCTAATTTTCACCTTTTCTTTGAAGTGAAATTGTTATCATTTTGTAAGATATCATATTGCTCCCATTTGGCTAAACTGCATTTCAACCACCGAAAATTTGTTTGGTTGTCATAATTATAATTTGTACCAAATACTACTTCGTTATTTTAAATTTAGAGTATCATTTCGTCCCTGCTTTATTGATTTGTACTACTTTTTTTTGTTGTCTTGTGGTTAAATAATGATGGAAGAGTTACGATGCCGTAGTTGGGGACATGACCATACTAGAAGAAAGAATGCAGTATGTGGATTTTACAGTGCCATATGCAGAATCAGGATTGACAATGGTAGTTCCATCAAAGTCTAAAGACTCAGCATGGATGTTCACAAAGCCCTTTACCTGGGAACTGTGGATGGTTACAGGTGCCCTTTTGATTTACACAATGTTAGCAGTTTGGTACCTTGAGAGAGAATCCAATCCTGAGTTTCATGGCAATTGGGGGAGCCAAATCAGCACCGCTCTTTGGTTTACTTTCTCCTCTTTGTTTTTCGCTCATAGTGAGTATCAACCTTTCAATAGAATTATGCAAAGCATGAGAAGCAGTAATGTGAGTTAAACTTAATTAATGGTGATTTTCGTGATGCAGGGGAAAAAATGCATAGCAACTTAACTCGCATGGTGCTGGTCTCATGGCTCTTGCTAGTGCTGATCCTTAACTCCAGCTACACTGCTAGCCTTTCTTCAATGCTCACGGTTAAAAAACTGGAACTGAATGTCACAGATATTCAGTGGTTGAAGAGGAACAACATGACAATTGGTTGCGATGGTGACTCATTTGTTAGGTCGTTCCTAGAGAAAGTAGAAGGGTTGCCGCCAGGGAACATAATAAATATCACTGATGAATACACGTATGATGATTTTTTTCAAAATAACAGCATAGCAGCTGCCTTTCTTGAACTCCCATACGAAAAGGTATTCATTACTGAATACTGCAACAGATACACCGGTTCCACTCCCAGAACCAGATTTGGAGGACTGGGCTTTGTAAGTGATAATACTATTTCAGATGTAATTTTTCTTTTATGGATGTCTGGTATCAGTGTTCCAGTTATGACAGTTTTCAAATAACTTATCACAGATGTTCCAGAAAGGGTCGCCAGTGGCCAGAGACGTGTCAAAAGCTATATTACATCTGTCAGAAAAGGCAGAGCTGAAGAGGTTGGAAGAGAAGTGGATGATTAGCTCCAGCAAGTGCTCCAACACGACCTCCGACACCAGCAATACAGAAAGTTTGAAGCTGAGAAGTTTGTGGATTTTATATGTCATCTCTGGGGCTACTTCCACCATTTGTGTGCTACTATCAACCATCCAGTGTCTGGTAAAATCCTGTCAGCAATGCCAACGCGTAGCACCAGAAGGCAATGACACCCCAAATGATCAAAATGCGTGGGAAAAGGTGATTGCACATGTAAAGCACATCTTTAACAAAAAGATCAATAATTCAAGAGCGACACGCACACAGGTTGTGACTGATTTTCTTCCCGACAGGGTCACGAGAGCATGACCTGTTCTCCAGTACCTGAAAATTCAATGCTCACTTCTCCATCACCGGAGTTACACATGACAACACAGACATACGAATCACCAACACTTCAAGTAGTTGCTTTTTCTTTTACTCTTAAACTTTTGCTGTTAGAAAAACTTATGTAAGTGCCTCGTGAATTGGCCACATGTCAATCAACCTTATGTAAATACACTTTTCACGAATAACAACTTGAATAGTTGATAATCGGCTCTGTTAGGTTTATATTGGGAAAATATAGACCTAAGTCCAACAACATAAAATACTTATTTTCAATCCAAAAAGTTAAAATAATGGGTTTATGAGTCTTTATCCTTATATAGAACCAAAACTTTAAGATAATAGGTTCATGAGTCTTTATTTTTATATATTGTTCTACTTTCTCATTTCTAACGAAATACATTTAAATCCTTTATAATCTTTTCCTCAAGAATAAATCCTTTTGGTACGCTCCCCCTGCATTTCCAATTACGAATACCTTTTTTCTGCTGTTCTTCTTTAACGAGACACCGAAATCCTAAACCCTTACAGAAAGACTTTTAATATAGAGAACTGCATTTGTCCGAACCCATTTTAACTATGGACTCTTTAGAAAGAGGAAATTTCAATGAGATAAAAAGAATTGTTCAACAAGCTGCATTGACAGTTAGTCTAATGTAGCCATAGTTACGAACGTCATCAATATATGAAACATACGTTCACTGCCGGAGTTTCTTTTCAGCCCTGTTCCTCTCACCAGATCTATTATTTTCGATTTTTTTTTTCTTTGAAAGAAGAATTAAATGTTATTGTTGTTAGTAATTAAATGAAATATAATTGTTCTAAGATCTATTATTTTCGAAAAAAAAAATCTATAAAACAGAGTTAGTTGCTAGTATTAGTAGTAACTAAATAAAATATAATTATTCTATATTATTTGTTTATGTACAAAATAAAAGTACTCCAAGAAAATTCATTCAAACTATTTTATAATTGATAGAAAATAAATTTTTGTATATAAAAATCAGACATTAAAATTAAACTTAATTTAAATATATTATTTTAGTTTCAAAATTATTAATTAAGATACTCCATTACATAGATACTACCGTTCCCAGAGATAAAAAGACTAAATTTCATAGTATCAAACATTATAAATTTTGTAAAATTGGACTAAATATTGAAAACAAATACTCGTAATGAGAAGGGAAAAATATTTAAGCATAGGAAAAAATTAACCCAACAAATCAAGTATAGATAAAAGATGGAACTGCAATTGGTGTGGCCGTTTAGGTGTAGGGTTCCACGTGTGGGAGCAGGAGGCGTAAGCAGAGGAATACGAATTGGGAGTGCCAGAGTGAGAAGAAAAACAGTGACGGCAATGCGAGCGGTGGTTCAGCGCGTGGCCTCTGCCTCCGTCGAGGTCGAAGGTCGCATCGTCTCCGAGATTGGCCCCGGCCTTCTCGTCCTCGTCGGAATCCACGACACCGATTCCGACGCGGACGCCGATTACATGTCATCTTCATTTCTTGGCCTCTTTCATTCCAATTTCAAATTCCCGTTACTCAAATTAGTTTGCTCTTTTAACAGATGCCGAAAGGTCTTGAATATGAGGCTGTTCCCAAATGAAAATTCGGGTAAAGCGTGGGACCACAGCGTAATGCAGAAAAATTATCAGGTTTTGTTGGGTGAGTGAGTGATCAGTGCTAGCATTTTCAATCTGAGTTATGGAATGTAAAAATTTACTTATTTATTTCTTGACTAATAATTTATTTATTGATTTTATCTTTTTAACAGTGAGTCAGTTTACGTTGTATGGATTCTTGAAGGGTAACAAGCCGGATTTTCACGTTGCGATGGCGCCTCAGAGAGCCAAACCATTTTATGCCTCTTTGGTTGACAGGTTTAGAAGCGCCTATAATTCAGACGCAATCAAAGGTATGGTATCTATACGTTTCATGTAACTTTCTCTTCTCCTTCTGTAATACATATGATGGTTTATGGAATTTAATTTCCTTCATTTTGAACAATTTTAGTTGGGTAATTAATTAAAACTAATTGTTAAAATGACTTTTACTTTCTATTTGAACAGAGGAAAGAAAATGCGATTTCTTCTTGTAGAAAGAAAATAGGAAAAGAATTGAGTGAAAATATAATTGCGAAGTTGTGTGGTTGGAAAAATAAAGAGAGAGAAAAATATATATTTATTTAAAAATTGCTTTAATCCTTTTTGCAGTTTTTCTAAATAATTGTTATGTGTAATTGATAATGGTAATTCTTAAAGGATTATACTAACAACATATGCATAACATACATGGCTTGTAAATACATGTCACATTATCAATTTTCCCTTCATAAGGTGATGATATACTTGTATCATTCTTCTTCTTTTTTAATATGTCAAGGGTTTTTTAAATAAAATTTATATAATAATATCTACACTGCAAGAGTTTTATAAGGATTTTATTCTAGTTGAAATAGATCTTATTAGGTAAGATCACTTTTAAGCAATTGACATTGTATTTTTATGAATTTTATTTCAATTGAAAGAGCTTATAAAAATTTACGTCCAGGGCACTTTAGGGAATGAATCATGAATGTCAACAAACAGAATACTTTTTTCTACTTTCAACTAATTTTGCCGACGAAGTTCTACGCTATTTGTTCAATTTTTTTTATAGATTTAATGTGCATTCAAAACATAGATGCATTACCATACCCAAACAATTATCTTCTTGCTATTCACTCTCATTCGTTGTTTTGTCTCATCTTTCAGTGATAAATTGAAATAGCTATTAATTTTTTTTCCATTCATATATTAAATATACAGGTTACGACTTTTAAGTATTTAATGTAATTAGAACTTAATATATCATGCTGTAGAATTTACAATAGTACATATAGTGAGCTGGATTGAAATGTCGTACACGTTTTCCTCCGCAAAGATTCAGGCTATTTATGAACTTGCCATAAATTATCTTAACTTTTCCCTCTTCCATGACGAAGCAGAGGAACTAATATTAACAGGTTGCGTATTGGTCATCAAAGACGAATTACAGTAGAATCTTTTCGTGCACTCATTAAATGAAGTTATTGTTAATTCAGAAATTTGTTTGACATGCAATGTCCAATTCCCTCATTCATTCTTATCATCGTTATAACAGTCGAGTCTTTATACTGATGGCTAATTAAATCATAGTAAAACATAATTTTCTGAATACCTAAGATCATGCTGGCTGTTCAATATTCTTCCCTTGGTCTAATAATTAGCTTCTTTATGTATGTGACTTGTCAATGCTGAAATCCTAGGAGTTTTAGTTGTATTTGTTGCTCTGTATTTATTCATACAAGATCTGGTGAAACCCTATCTTAAGCTCCTTTCAATTTGAAATGCAGATGGTGTATTTGGAGCAATGATGAAGGTAAAACATATGCCACTCAATCCCCGTGCAGGTCTCTTAGTTGCGTGACAATTTGTAATGATGCCTGTGTTAACAATCCTCTGACTTGTAATGGGGAGCAGGTAAATTTGGTTAACGATGGACCAGTCACCATGCAGCTTGATTCACAAACATCCAAGTAAGTTGATGATGTTACTTTAATTCTGAAGCTGAGATGTTGTTTCTCCTTTTTGTTATAAGAATTTCATTAACAATTCATATAATCCAGGAATACCGTTGATGCAACAGAGTCTTAATCAGTGGCTGATCTGGCTTTACGAAATTGAGGTTGAATTAATGATCAAATTGTAAGGCATTATATTGTTGTTCATTCTAGTTGAAGTTTTGTCTCCCCCAATGCAGTGATCCCATTTTGTAACACTGCTTAGTTTAAACAATGGCTTATAGTTCGATTGTTCCTGTCCCTTCTGCCTTAAAGAATCATTTTTGGACAAAACAAACTAATACTATATCAGATGACTGCTAATCGGTTACCTAGATCCAGTGGCCATATGCCAAGGGTCTATTTGGATACTAAGCCGAAGGGTTTTTTTAGAGTTTTTTTTATTATTAAAAAGAGTTTTTTTAAATAGAATAATTATAAAAAACATTTCTAGGTATCCAAATAAGCTCATGATTTATCTACTTCCACCAAAACTATTGTCGAAGGCCTCCCCTCACCAAAACTATTGCAAATAAGATTCCTTCTACTTTCCATAGATGAATTTATTGCATGATCAATGCGATATCTTACTATTAAATCTTCATGTAATTGTTTTTGCTATTTTAAAGAAAATGCTAAATAAGAAGAAATATTTAATGTCCTGTGAAAATGTAAAAGGATTTCAGCATTAGGAGGATTATGAGAAAAATGTGTCAAATAGGATTTGGAATTGTTTCCTTGTATTACAATTAATTAACAAAAGTAAGCATTTCTTTCAAATAAGTCGAATTAAATAATAACTAATTGGATGGTAAAACTTGATGATTAAAATCACACGATCGAAATTAAAGGAGCTTAATTATAATAAAACTCATTTTATTTTTTAAAATGGACAAAAAAAAAGGAATAACGAGAAAATTGTTTTTGAACTAGAACTGACGGGGTTTTCAACATTTTTTGCTGTGATTACTTATTAGTTCGTTGCACCTAATCTCCGACAAGTTTTAGACCTAGACTTTATTAATATAGCACCTCTTCAGAGGGAAGATGTGACCTACAGGGAAACAGTTTCCAATTTCAACGTCACAATTGTTAATGCTCATATTTTTCTTAGAAACCATAGTTGGAAACAATCGGATACGGTAATGGCTTAATTTGTGTTTTCGATTTTAGCATATAAATAAACTAGAAGACTTTTATAAAAAAAAAATTGATAAAAAGGTTAGAATTTAAGCTATTCAAAAAGTCTTTTAAGTGTAATGAGTGGTTTATTTAATTATTTATAAATAGTATTGTTTTTACTATTATTAACTTATACTAAGTATTATGATTTATTTAAAATATGGCTCTGACTACTAAGTTGATCTATATACAAAAATAAACTTTTAATGAATGAATTTATTTCTTGTTTTAAAGTTATATTTTTAAATAAGATATTGTTCATGTTATATAATAAGCGTATAATTATATAAGGACAAATATTAATTAATCAAGAAGATAAAAGATTTTGTAATTTATATTCTCTCAAATTGATGTAGTTAATGAAGAGTGAGAATTTGCTAAGAAGAAAGTGATAGTGTGAATGAAGAATAGTCTTCCCAATCCCACCAATATTTGCAACTTGAAACTGAATATTGATGTAAGAGATTGATATAACATGATATCATACCAGTTTGGCTCCACTATTTCTCCTTTTGTTCAATTTTTTTTTTACATAATTTTCGTGGTCAAACTTGTTATTCTCCGCTTGTATATCAGTGCTTACAGGAAAGTTTGTCGAAGATCATATAATATATGCATTATAAAGTAATAAAAGTGAAAATATTGACGAAATTTAAAACAAAAATGAATAGTTGTGTTATAATTATTTTATTTATTTATATATTTAAGGAATCAAATTTGTTTTAATAGATAATAAAAAATATCTTTTAAAGAAGTATCAGCGAATAATGAGGCGGCTACTGAATTACGTTGAACAAGTTGGCTGTGATATCTAAATTTTTGGTGTTAAAAATAGAAAAGAAAAGGTGTGTGAATGAATAGCAGAGAGGGACATCCCAACAAGAAGTAAGAAAAATTAATATTGCAAAATGAATTTGTGTGCAGAAATAGAGTTGTGCAGAGTGAAGTTGTTGAACAAACTGAGAATGATTTGGTGTGTGTGAGCTGGAGATGGTGGTGCCTGGTCTGTGCCTTCAGAGGGACCCTCTTCCATGTGAAACTCTTTCATTAACTTCATAAATTCTCATGTTTGGTGCAACCTCTCACAATTCTCACACAACCACTTTAATGTTTTCTTCACTCAGTTTTTCATAATCTCTCATGGAACACTATGCTTCTTTTTCCCTCCCTATTTCTTTCACTTCTATAACTCTTTATTTGTCTTTAGTAAAACAATTATGACATTTTGGTTTTAATAACTAATCTAGTTGGTCAATCTTACAGTCTAATTATATTATATTCTATATATTTAAAAGTATTTATTTCTCATGTATTATCAATAATATTCTATAAATAATATATGTGCTAAACCTTTTTTTTATATATAGTTTTAATATTTTGATTACAGTGTAAATTTTGTCTTTTATAATCGCATTAATATAAAAATCATTGTCAAGTTGAACTCTTCTACCTTTTCTTGTTCATTTCAAAATTTCAATGGATGATTAGTAGCTTTCTAAAATGTTGACTATAGGGCAATTACAGGCATGAATATAAAATACTTTGGGAGAAAATTTTATTCAAAAAATATAAAATAATTTTCCATTGCCGGGACTTGAACCCGGGTCTTTCGGGTGAGAGCCGAATATCCTGACCAACTAGACTACAATGGATTTTTTATTATATATTTACTTGTCAAAACTAATAAATATTTGACAATTTTTTGCATTCATTACTTTAAGAATTTTTCTACTTTTTTACTTTCCGAATTAGTACTTTCATAAAATTAATTATTTTAATTGACAATACTATTTTAAAGAATAATAAAATGAATTATTTTTATTGTTATGAGTAGCTTCTTTGAAAGTATTTTATACCAAGACAAATTGGAAAAAACTATTTTAATCTTTGAATATAGATAAACACTTGTACAACTTACCTAAATCACTGATTTAATTATAGAAATTTAGTACCACTTAATTTTATACGTTTCCATTTCGATAACACCTAAGTTAAAGTTTGTATAAAAAGGACTATCGAATAGTTTCAACTTTTCTAAAAGAAGTAACTTTTATTTATAAAAAATGAACACAAATATTACGAATGTAGCAATTAACTAAACCATATTCTACCAGAAAATGGATTTTTCATCTTATTGTGAAACAATGTGCTAAAAAAGCTCATTTTTAATAAAATAAAATAATTACTTTTAGTAATATATTTTTTATTCACAAAAAGATTGGCTTTAGCCGTTTATTTAAAATATATAATTCAGTTAAAACTAGTTGTGAGAGTTACATATTTTGGGACAGACACCTTTCTTTGTAAATTCTTTTGTTATAAATCAAATTTATTCAAATTTAACTCCATTCGAACAAACATAAAGTTGGTTGTTAGTTGCAACATTGATGTTCAATTCTATAAGTACATAGATATTTCTGTAAAAGAAAACTACTCAGTACAATTATATCTGACCTTTTAATTGAATAGTAAACAAAAGTATCTAATTTAATTCAAATATCACATAAAAAAATGAGAGAAATAATTTAATTGTAAGTTATATTATAATTTTAAATTCATAGTTATGAATATATTAAAAAATATGTAAATGTTGGTCGGGTGAGAAATAGAGTGTGATCCTTCTCTTAAATATTTTTTAGTGAATACTTGTATCAAAAGCTTGACTATCTCTAGTTATAATAATAACAACAACAACTTAGGCTCAAGCGTTTTTTTTTTTCTTTCTTAAATATGAATGTAAATTAACATTGGATATGACAATATATGACATGATTTGCTTCATGCATTTTTAGAATGTTTTAGTTATTCTGTTTACGTGTTTCCATTTTTTTGACATGTTTATAATTATTTTTATAAGGACATTAACTTAAAGCAGAAAAAAATAAATGATTTTTTGCAGTTACGAAATTAAAGAAAAAATGTGTATATAGAAGATATTTGAAGTGATATTTTAGATGTATTAAATTGGAGATGTTTTGAAAAAGGTAACATTGATGGATCCTATTTAGATTAGAAAAACCAATTGCATTCATTGCATGCCCCAGGAAGTAGTCGGTGTTATTAAATTCAATAATATCACTTCCGATAATTATTTATTTACATGTTTTTATTAGGCTCGCTTTTCTTATGCCCGAAAAATAAAATTGATGATACCTGTGTGTACGAATATAACAATTTATGAATATTTAGATTTCACTCATTAATTATTCGTTAAATTTTATGGATTTTGTTAAAAGTAAATTTAAAGTTGATGTGTGGTTTAATTATTTAAATGAACCAGTTTTAGACTTTAAGGACCTAATATTATGTGAAAAGAGACTAAATAAATGAATGTTGTTTGAAATTTCTAAGATACATTCAATTTTTATGAATAAAAAACTTAATATTATCTGGTTTAGTGCAGCTGATATTGGTTAATGTGTTACAAATATTATATTCCTTATAATATATGATGTGAAAGTTGTATTGATCTTTATTATCTATATACATTAATTGTAACATATATGTATATGGAATTTTTATGACAATGATAACTGATTTTGATGTTTATAGTCAATAAATTATTATTTTCATGTAATAAGTTATAAAAAAAAAATTAGCCATATAATTTTTTAAAATTTCACGTACTGTATGTTAAATAATTGTAAAATATTAAACTATTTTTTAAATACTATATTGATGAAAAAAAAATCGTGATAACAAAGTAATTAAGCTATAAAAAATTAAATAAATAAACTTGAGTCCAGAATTTTAATTACATTTATTTAAAAGAATAAGTCAGATTTAAATATTAATCGTTCTACAAATCAAATTCAAATCTCAGTAAATGAATTTTGGCTCTGCTGATTACAAAATTTTTGAGTAATCACACATGATATTACGGAAATTTGAGCAAACAAGGTAAACTAGGTAAAGGTGAGTTGAAAAAAATAATTTATTTAACTATTATTTTACAAATTTAAAATAAAATTAATTATTTTATTATTTATATTCTCTTCGCTTATTTTTTAATTAGTGTATGTATACTTATTACACTATAAAAATAAAAATATTAAAATAAAAATTCTTATAAATAGTTTATTAAAGTCAAAAATATTATTTTTTAGGTTTTCAAAACAATAATCTAAAAATACTTAAAAAGTTATGAAAGGGATAACAGGATTGAGAAACTATTGGTGAGTGAGAGACCGAATTGAACTCAAGTGCTAAACAAGTTATAAAATTATTGGCTTAATGACTGTCTTCAAAATACAATACTCTGTATATTTATTTTTTTAATATATTTTTAAACATCAAAATGAATGTATTCAGACATTTTTTTAAGAAAAAAAAAAGAATTCTACAACAAAATAACTTTTCATCTCACAATGATATAATTTTAGTTTTCTAAAAATATTTTAAATATATTGATATTTTGCAGTTTCAATTAAAACTATTTTTTTTTAATTCCTAACTTATTTTTTAAATTATCACTTTTTCTAGCTCAATCAAAGTGATATATTTATTTAAAAAAGAGAGGGATTATTCTAGTAGTATATATATATATTAATTAATTAATTATTTTCAATGTAATGGAAAAAATGTTCAAATGATTGTTAACATTGTTGTAATTAGATGTGCTCTATTTCTGGTTTATCTAAAGATTTAGACTTCAAAATTGATAACATTTTATATTATCATGTTTCAACAGACAAAAATATTTGAGGTAATTATGAATATAATGATGTATAAATTGGAAGTTAATAAAGTATGATAGAGAGAGATGATTGTGATACAGTGAAGCAAACAAAAGTGGACCAATGCACATGATATTTTTGTGAGAAGTCTGGTCACTGTTACCCTTGGAGTTAAGGAAGTACACTTCATTGCTGTGTTCTTCTTCTCCAATTAAAGTGGAGGCCAGGCGAGGGAGTAGTAGTTTTAAGCCTTAAATGCTGTAATTAATTTAGGGAACCGTTTTTTAAATGCTCCAGCAACCACTCACCACATTACGTGCTCCATTTAAATAATGATGCATGGCATTGTTTCAATGCTCATAGTTAAGTTCTCACTGTTGGAAAAAAAGGTCCCCATTTCAGAACTCTCAGCAGTTTGCAATTGTAATGGAGTACCTAATGCAGAAAATCATGATACTATTGGTCACAATTCCATTGTATTCACTTGCTGTGGAAATTCCTCTAGTGAGACAAGTGGCTTCAAAGTATAACGTCTCTTGCATACTGGTTTTTGGAGATTCAAGTGTTGATTCTGGCAACAACAATGTCCTTCACACCACAATGAAAAGCAACTTTCTTCCCTATGGCAAGAACTTCTTTGACAGTCGCCCAACAGGAAGGTTTAGTAATGGAAGACTCGCAACAGACTTTGTTGGTAAAAATATTCAATCTCCTTTTTCTTTTTCTTTTTTTAATTTTTATTTTCTTGTTTGATGCTATTGGCAATTCAATATGTTGTATGAGTTTTTTTTATGATATTTCACTTTGAATAACCTAAAAGATTAATTATTAAAGTTACTTGAATTTGTCTAAGTCCTCACAAAAATTACCACAAAAAAAAAATCTATGAACAATAATGCACCGACTTGCCTACCGTACCTTGAAATTCAAGTTTCTGTTAAAAGAATAGAGAGGACAAGTATAGAATTTGAGATTACTTGTCATAAAGGTTTTCCATACCTTGTCAAAAAAAATAGGCTGTTAGGTGAAGACATCTGTGTGCTATTAATACACTCTTGATGATTGAGATCATAAGAGCTATTCATTTCTACATTGGTTAAATGATTCATATGAATACCTTTTTTTTATTATAAACATCAATTCAATACTCTCTTCTTTCACATCTTATCATGTATATATACTTTTTTTTTCTTCTTTCTGTCTAAAAAAATGTCAACATATCATTGTCATTTTATATAATATAACACATGAAAAAACATCCAAAAGATATATTAGGACTTAACCCTGATCTGGTAAAAGGAAGTTCAGAAGCATTAATCTAAAAATAATCGGAGGTTACGTTTGACATGACTGGTACTACAATTAAAACATCATCTCAGAGCATGAGTTTTTCCAACCAGATATATTAAAAATACAATTAAAACATTGTATCCATGTCACATGTTACGTGTTTTCTCATCTCATGTTAGAAGAAGCCTGTTATATTGCATGTAAACTGAGTATCAGTGTTTCCAATTAAACACTTGCAGCTGAAGCAGTGGGATATAGAAAGGTGATTCCACCGTTTCTGGACCCTAACTTGAAGCCGGAAGATCTTGAGTATGGTGTTAGTTTTGCATCAGCAGCCACGGGATTTGATGATTACACAGCTGAAGTTTCGGTACATAATTCTGTGAACTTGGATACTAGTATTTGCCGAATGTTTTTTGTGATTTAGCTAGCTAACTGTGGTGTGGTGCAGAATGTTTTGTCTGTTTCAAAACAATTGGAGTATTTTGCGCATTATAAGATCCACTTGAGAAGAAAGGTGGGTGAAGAAAGAGCAGAATTCATTACAAGAAATGCCTTGTATATTATCAGTATGGGTACAAATGACTTCCTTCAGAATTATTTCTTGGAACCTACACGCCCTAAGCAATTCAGCTTGGAAGAATTTGAGAATTTCTTGCTCTCTCGCTTCACCAAGGACGTTCAGGTTCACTCTTTCTCCGTCTATACCATCAATTCTTGCATTATATCCTTGTTAAAGTTATTACAAAAGTTAAAAACTTGTCTAAAACTTCACATAAATGAAACTGTGAAGTTAGCTTATTAATTTACAGGTGTTTATCAAAGTAACTAGTAAAACATAAATGTCAAGAATGATTGCATGTTTCTGTCATATAACAGTTAAAATACACAATGAAAGTCATTATTAAAAATCTAATGGAATGTAAAATAAACAATATAACCATGGATAAACTCTAATTTTAGAAATAAAATAAAAAAATTAAAAATAACTCAAAATTATTTCTGCTTAAATATGATTTATGATTTTTGTTTGATTTTATCAGTTTTATCAGATGATGGAAATGTAGTTCTCTAATGCTAGGAACCTGATTCCATGACTTTAATACTCTCTCCTACTTAGTGTTGCATTTAATTTTGTTGGTGCAGTTATTATATTTTCTTGCATTGGATGGACCATATATGTCGGAAAGCCTAGGTCACAGGGTGATAATCCCACAGAAAATAACACCAACAATAAAGTGTTATCAATCACACCACACCACATTCATTTCTGATTGACCATTGTGTGGTTAGCAGTTTAACACATATCCACCATAAACAGAACTACATAAGTCTAAATAGTTAACTAACTTATGTAGTATAAGAAATAAGAAAAAAAATAATAGCATCACAGTATATTTTTCTGTAGGGCTTTTATTGGTTAAACATTACTTGTCGAAATATCCTTCCTTAACCATCGAAAGATCAGTTCCTAAAATAGTTAAACGATGCTTATCCCATTCCGATAAGTTTCATGTTCAAGGGACTGTCCCTTTCAATCTATTCATGTTCTCTTTTTAATAATGGAAGAAATCTCTTATCCCAAACTATTCAACAAAACAATACCCTTTTCTATAAACTTTACAATGAGTGTTTGAAACGGAACATGTGAAATATGAGTTAATATTTGGTGGTTACAGGAAATGCATAGACTTGGTGCGAGGAGGTTGATCATTGTAGGAGTCCTCCCTCTGGGATGCATTCCACTTATCAAGACACTTAGAAATGCTGAAGGCTGTGATCAAAGTTTAAACAGTGTTGCTCATGCATTCAATGCAAAATTATTACACCAATTAAACGTCTTGAAGACAAAGCTGGGCTTAAGAACTGCTTTGGTTGATGTTTATGGCATGATCCAACGTGCAGTCACCAATCCTAAACAATATGGTTAGTATTCGACTTAATCAATTATCGTGAATTGTGTCTCTTTTGAAGTTACTTTTCTGAGAAGTTATCTAGTTGGTCCTTCACAGCTCAACACAAATGCTTGTGATTTTTAAGCAAAAAAACTAGTCAAAAGTTTATTCTAAACTACTTCTATGTATATGACCTATAGAATAATGCTTTTTTGGTTGAGTGCAGGATTTGTGGAAGGTTCAAAAGGATGTGTTGGGACAGGGACAATAGAATATGGAGATTCATGCAAAGGGGTGAATAGTTGTTCGGATCCAGACAAATATGTATTCTGGGATGCTGTTCATCCGACGCAGAAAATGTACAAGTTAATAGCTGATGAGGCCATTGCATCTTTTATTAATGATTTCTTTTGACAGTGATGTCTATATATAATGCATGTGTCAAGATATCTTTGTATCAATGTTGAAAAAGACCCCCTCTGGTTTCAAATAAACTATTGAATTTGAAACTGCAGCCTGTGCACTGTAATGTACAATTAATTCTGTTATATTAAATTTTAGAAGAAATATTTATTATTTGAGAAGATAAATCTAAGGGTAGGGTATTTTCGTCTTAGAAATATAATACAACCAACCATAGTCCGAATATCGATATTTTTAACTTGTAACCATGCGAATAATTTAAAGTCAAAGATCTATCACTACTAAGCTAATTTTTTTTCAAGATATTTTTATATATGTAAGAAATATTTACGATTTTATAATTTTATAGAAAATAATTACTTATAAAGAAATTATATATTAATTAAGATTTTTAACAAAAATAACAGAAAAAAAATTATTGTAAATTTTTTTAATAAATTACAAAAAAAAATCATATAATACAAATTTTAAATAATGTATATGATTATAAATCTTAAAATTATCCTTCAGATTATAATGGAATGTGATTATAGGGATGATTACCCGTCAGATTATATATATAATTAAAATATGATTATTTTGAGTTATTAATTAGTTGTGAAAATATGATTGGTCTTTAGTAATTTCTGCAAGTGAGAAGGGGTTGAGGGAGGTAAATAATGTTTGATGCAAAGCCTAAAACACAGATAAGATTAGGGTAATTAAGCTCCAAAAGGTGTTGATGGTTAGTTGTTGGCTTTGGTGATAACAATGAAATGAAATTAATGTGAGTTAGGAGTTTGAACATGGGAAAGTCTTACTACGATGAGCAGCAATATTGTGGAAAACAAGTATACATTATGGTTTTGCTATCGGGAAAGTAAGAAGGGAAAGTAAGAAGCTCAAGAGTTGCCAAAAGGGAAGGTTTAGTTGGTCAAACTTATTTTCTTATGTGAATCTCAAATGAAACTATCCTTGATCACAAAGGCAGAATGTACTTGTGTTCAGAATCTAAATATAAGTTTAAGTTTCAGGTCGAGTAAAAATGAGAAAGTTGAGCGTCATATAAAGATCAAAGTCCATAAACCTATTGTCTTCAAGTTTTGAGTTAAGAGTGGTGTCAATCCCTTATATATAAGTTAGGCTCATGCTCATTGATATTGTATCTTTCTAGTGATCTTCTCTCGAAAAATCCAATAGTTTAGTATCAAACGTCATGTTTCATGGTTTGATGGCGTGATCTTATGTGAGAAATCCAACAAGTGATGGACAATTTGGTAACAAGGATTAAGACATCATAAATTTCACGTCATCTAAATATGAAATCAATTTAAATATATAAATAAGATACTTTTTGCAACTTTGTATGGATAGGTTGAGTTTAAACTCATCTCTAAACAGAAGATGAGTCTTCAAAGTTTGAAAATTCATCTAGCATCATGAATTAGAAACTTCTGCAAAAATAATGGTGGGAAATGATTGAAAAATATTCAAGATGAATTAGGGGAGGGGAATATTAGCAAAGAGGAGAAACGAAGTGCATCATTTAACGCTCTTAGTTTCCCATGCCTGTATTTAGCGCAATTAATCATGCAAAAACTAATTTGTCGACTTAATCTTTATTAATAATCTATCTAACTCTTAAGAAATGTAATTTAAACTAAATTTGAACTTACAAAATACTTATTTATATAATTTTATCTTTAATCAATATACCATCTTCAATATATTTTCTCATGTCAAACTTGAACATTAATAGTCAGATAATAAAAAATATGATAGGTCCAACATATAATAGGAAATTTAATTAAAATACATTTATAATGTTAAGAATATATATGTTTCCTTTATAATAAATCACAAGATATAACAAAATTACTATTTTGATCTAAAAATAAATTTCAATTAATTGAGAGCGTAAAAAATTTATATATACCACTACACGAAAATGAAAATCTAAGAATATTTTGAAATACATTGCTAAAATGATAAAATACATAAAGGAAATAATAGTACAATAATTGAAACCAAAAATAGAAAAAATGAATAATACAATCCTACAATGTTTAGATGGGAAAAAAATCAAATATAATAAATACATTAACCAAATATAAAAAAAAATAATAAAAGATGAAAACTAAAACACTATTTCAATCATCAGTATTTCAAAAACACTGCATTTTACATGAAAAAAAGAAGAAGTTTATTTATAAAACATTACTGATATCGTCCAACGACTTTTCGAACTAGTCCAAAAACAAACTAAAAATTCTTACCTAACAAACTCTTACACTTGTAGCTTTCTAGCATTCTTTTGCTTTGATTCCATTGACTACTACTTTACAACTTTTTTTGCATTTAATTTTGTTGGCACATACATGGGATTACATTTTTTTTCTGCATTGAAATGGGCCTCTATGTCAGGAAGCCCAGGCCCCGGCACGATAGGTCCCTACCGAAAACAGCACCAATAATAAAGTGCTATTAATCATACCATATTAATATAATTAAAAGAAACTACTAAAAAACAATTCTTTTATTAAAAACCAAAAATTAATCAAATAGAGAAAATATTTTATAAGATGAGGTAGAGATAAGATATTGTTTTATTAGAACTATAAATAAATACCGTCACAATCTTATTCCACGTGCATCACTTTAGAATTAAATATACTATAGTTTCTAACTTTATCTACAATTAGAATTTGTTTATGTTCTAAAATTGATTTCAATTTGATTTTTTAATTTTAAAAATAATAAATATAATTTTTTTGTTATTTTTTGTTTTACATGTTAAATTATATTTCATGACAACGTTTAGATTTTTTATATTGTTTGACGGATAAAGTAAATTTAACCATATTATATTAAAAAGCTACTTTCACTCTATTAAAAGTTAAGATTAAAATTTATCAAAGTTGGGTACACCAATAAATTTTAATTATTTCGAACTCTTATCATCTTTCTCTTTCTTTATGATCCGAAAGTCTTTTTATTGATAATTAAAATTATTTCTTAAAATAATAAATTTTTTAATTTAAGATACTTTTTAATATTAGTTACATACCCTAAAACCTTAAAATAAAATATTTTACCATGTATCTAAGAAAACAACATTATTTATGATGTGTGAAGTTTAGAGTGAAGGTTGGAAAAGCAGCACAGAGTTGAAGCGGAGGAGGGAATAAAGCAGTTTTATATATAAAGCCAAAAAAGTTGAATTGAGTATAAGAATTTGGTGGCCTGAGTGTGGTCCTCATTCCTAGCTGTTTTTGTCTTACGTGATAACGCCAAATTAATGAGTTCTCCCTTTTTAGCGTTAGCGTTGAAAACGCCTACACTCTCTCTAGTACTCCACTTCTTAATGCCAACTTATTTCAGCATCAAATTCTACATTTCTTTTCAGACAAACAAAAATAAATTCATAAATATCATACTATTCATACACATTTCATATACATTCTTCACTTTTCTTTTATCAACTCTTAGCTCTACATATATTAGAGAGAAACAATAAAGGAAGAAAGAATCAACTAACTCAAGTCATTTAATTAACATACATGTTGCTAAGTTAGTTATCTCATAAGGAGCATTAGTTGTCTTGTCAATTTCACTTAGCAACTTACTCTATTATTGAGAAAGTTCACTTTATCAATTAAAAAAAATGTTGATGAAGGAATGATCAATTTTGAAGGAACAATTAAAGTTCAACATAACTTGGGTACTTGAAAGAGTCTTCCATTAAACTTTTTATTTCTAGAAAAAAAAAAATTGTGTTCTACATGTCTTACAGTAGCTAATACTCTTTTGATTATGGTTGGCATGCAATGAATTTTTACTACATACAATTTTTCATTCTCCATTATAATTGTATGATTATTGTTTTCTTTCTTGTTATGAAATGTTGTGCAGCTTGGTCATCTATTCATTTGATAATTTCTCAACTTAAATATCTTACTTTTATATAAATATATTTTTTCTAGACGTGCGTTAAAAAATGAATTTTAAACTTAATTAAATTTTAATAAATAACTTGTAAAATGATATTTGCACTCATTTATATAATATAAATTGACTTTATTTCTAGTTGATGTAGACCTTTCAATACCCTCTCCCGAGAGTATGTGTGAAACTAGATATTAATCAGTAGTCCAATAACATTTCTAACCAATGACTTTAATATCATATTAAAAAGTGAATTTTAATTCAACTTTAGAAAATATGTTTGCAAGACGATATTTACATCATTTATATATTTTGAATTGACTTTATTTTATTTATAGTCGATTCCCACGCTAATTCATTCAATTGCACCGATGTCCATTGCAAATTTTGAATTAAAAATGAGTAAGAAATTTGTAATTCTACTTTGAGGTTTAGATGTTACTTATAAGAAATTAGGATAATGGAAAATATATGTTATGAACTTAATATTGTCAATGAATAAGGTAATTTACTGAAAAAATATATAACAGGGAAGTTATGAAATCCAACCTGATTAATACCATCTATGTTTTTAATTCTTTCAAACATGTCGAATTTAAATCAGAGGAACTTTCAAATCTAACACATTGATATAATTTGATTTTGTTTAAAGCAATTAATAACATTACACATTATTTAAACACTTTTTTTTTAAAAAAAAAAAAAACGATAGTTAAACTTTCTAATCTTACCAGTACTTACATAATTTAGTACATTTGCAAGAGTTATCAAGAAATACATGATACCTAAACCTATAACTGATAAAAAAAAAAAGAAGAAAGAAAGAAAGTTATTCTAGTTATTGATGATAAAGTCAATGGTAGAAATGCTAGCCAAGAAGATGTTGTGATATGCTTTCTGGGTTGGGTGAATTGAATCCCAGAACACATACTTGGATGGATCATCACACACATCTGAAATCTTATTACACAATATTGATGCTTCAATCAACCCACTTCCACAGCACCCACTATCAACCTCTTCAAATCCTACCAAATTCAAACAAACCAAATTTCTTAGTCAATACACTATTTTCTAATTTTTCTTTCCTCACAAAGACAAGAAAAAGGTATTACTAACCAAATCTCTTACGAGATTGAATCATATCAGCAATGGGTTTATATATGTCAACATAGTAGATCTTAACATTTGAAGCAGAGGAATTGAGGTGCAATTGCATTTTGTGCAGTTGATGTTGAAGGAGCAGATTGTAATCTCTTGCAATAGAAGAGTATTTGTCAATGCAATGACGTTGGAATAAGGCATTTGGAGAATTCATGGTGATCATCAATGGTAGACACCCCATTGGAGGTATTCCAGCTATTACAATCTTTCTAGCACCTTCTGCCAACAAATTCTGAACAATTTTTTTCACCAATTACTCTTATTCATACGATAAAAACCAATTTTATTGAAAATAATTTAAATATTAATGATAAAGGATACTTCAAAAATACACCATCAAATTCAAACTCTATCATGCAACAACATATATAAACAATATATTTGGTAAGCTGAAGTAATACAAAATTAAGTAGCTTAAGTGTGTTTTAGGTTTTCGGTTCCACCCAACCTAACTACTATTTCAATTTATCGGATTTTAGTTTATTACTATATCAATTCATATTTTTAGATTTATGATTATTTTAAGACGGATGCAGTGGAACTTTACCTTTGGAATAATTACTGTAAAAGCAATATCTATAATTATTTATAGCTGAAGATATTTCATATTAACAATACACGAAAATGAAAAAAAAAAAACATGGACACGTGAGTTTAGGTTTTTAGGGAATAACGTTGTAAGGTACATCATTGTTAATTAATATGTTTATTATTTGTACCCGGAAGTCAGATAGCACAGTAGAAGGGTTGGTGTTGGTGGTCAGGTATGCATACACTGAATTAAATAAACAGAAATATGTCTCATTCCTCAATCTCAAATTTCTTAAATACTACTTTCTTTCTCTCCTTTTTTTCACTTTAATTTTTATTTTTAAAATTCAAGAAAATAATACTCATTATTCTATTATTTATATTTTTATTATTTCACCTAAACTAAATTATCTTATATATGTATGTATTTATTGTAATGAAAAAAAAATTATAAAATAAAAAATTTAAAAACAAAAAGTGTGTATTTTATTTTTCAAACAATATTATAATAGCAGAATGTCTTAATATTATTCTTACAGCTTAAAGTTTTCTGTAATGTAAAGTAGGGGCATTGTTTAATCTTAAGTAGAAGACTAGTTATAGCAATATAGAGTTTTCCAAAGGAGGGAGATTCAAACCTGCCATTCCAAATCTTCACTTTTAGCCTCACTTATAAAATCACACACACGTGTGACAATAACAATTCATTTCTATAACAATGAATAACTAAAATAAAACTTTTTTTTTTAAATAATCATAAATGAAAGTAGGGTTCAAAGTCCAATTACAAAAGCCTGAATTAAATTGAAAATTTAGGTCGATCCAGCTGTATACATCAATTAGTTTGCACGGATCAATAAGTGAACACATGTGATAGTATTTTCTTTTTTCTTTTTTCTTTTTTATTATTATAATTACTATATACAATTGCTTATTTTTTAAATATTATTTAATTATTTTTTTATTATTTTACTAGTACTATACATTTACAATTGTAAATTTAAATCATATTTTACGTTAATATATTTTTTACAGTATATTTCTGTATTTTGTTATAGTAATTGGTTACAAGTTTCTTTGTTGACCATATACTTACACTATATCTAATTTTTTTACGTACTTAAATTTAAAATTTGAAAATATCAATAACTTAACCAAGTACATTATTCCATAAATCTTATATAAATAATTTGGTGTGACCTTAACCAGCCTAATACAAAAAGGGACAAACTAGACCTTTCATATATGGATGTCAATGCCAAGAAAAGGGGACAATCTTATTTATTTTAATGAAAAAAATTCGTTATCCTTTTAACCAAACTTTTATAAGTTTTTCTAGTATTTTACGGAAAAACATTTCTTTAGTATCAAATGAGTAAGTAGTATTTACAGGTAAAAACATTAACAAATGAAAAAAATAAATAATTTATATTTTTTTAGTATCTTAAAAAGAATGAGAAAAGTAGAACAAACAAAGTAAAAAAAAAAAAATAATTGAATTAAAAAAAAAACATTATGATTTTTGTATATAAGTGCATATACGCTAAGAGAATTATGAATTTAGTTTTTTCAAGTATAAAACCTTCCCGATTTATTTTCTTTAAGAATTATTTTCTTACCCATTCTTAATTTTGTTATCATATGAATATAATGTATTTTAATTTCATATATATATATATATATATATTTGGTAGCTCTGAATAATACATTTTTAGTTTGATACTTTTTGCTACACATATAAAAGATCGAATGGATAATAGTTTATATATAATTTAACAAGACTTTTACATGTAAGAACTAAATTGATAATTTGTCACGTGTAGAATGGAAAATTATATTAAAAAAGAATTACATGATTTGTTTCTCTCTTAATTAGTTTGAACACATGAAGCAGTATCCACCAAACATTTCTGAACATTAAAAAGAGTTGCATGAAATGTGTTTGTTTTGGCACAGCAAGAACTTGTTTCACTGTGTTTTTATTTATTTTTTTTCTGTTATTGTAATTGAAGTGTTTTATAGGGTTTGTGGGGTTCAGTCTTTATTAATTTTCATATCTAGCTAGCCTCAACCTCACAAACCTTTCACAGTGTCCCCCTCTTTCTTCATTACCATTCAATTTTCTGACTCTCTTTTTATTCCTCTTTCTACATCTTCCCTTTTGCTTTTACTTATTACTCAGTCATTTTCTTTCATAAAAGTAGCTTCTTCAGTATTCCCTTTCCTTCATCATCTTAAAATATCCAAATCCCTATTCAATTGCCCCAAATAAGCTGTCAAAAACTTTTATTACGCGGCTACAGCAGAAGAATGTTTTCAGAGAATACTCGTCAAACAATTTGAAACAAAAAACCATCCAAATTAATAACACCTTTTGATGATATTTTCTGTACTCTGAATTTCTCAATCAGTATCTCAAAGCACTGTTAGATCAAGACATGATACAAAAAAAAAAGAAGAACACTTTTATTTTGTCTTTTGCACATAGTAAGTTTCATCTTTTAAGACTTAAATTAGAATTTTCAGCATACTTTTCTCTACATGCAACAAAAATTTTCTAAGTTTTCACGTAAATCCATTTTGACATTTCCTTTTACTTCCACTGAAACATTCTCTTTTCTCTCTTTATCATTTGTCAGTAGAATGGAGGAAGTGTAAGACATTTGATGCCAACCAAACATTTCCAAAAAAAGGGAGAATAACAGGTGAT
>Ga0214542_1004157_pt1 | contig 28932 bp, 8 predicted proteins | sample CNSS1metaG_FD_160096 | JGI IMG/M metagenome (GOLD analysis project Ga0214542, IMG submission 160096) | Root nodule microbial communities from cowpea collected in UCLA plant growth center, Los Angeles, California, USA - CNSS1 | ecosystem: Host-associated > Plants > Roots > Nodule | place: USA...
GAAAAGGAGACAAGAAGCACTGAATGAGTAGCAGAGGGGGGTATAGGGGGTCCCCTAGTGGGCTGGCCTTGGGCCTACGAAGGGCCAGGCCCATTACATGAAACTGGAAAAGAAAAGAGGGTTTACAGTTTACATCATTTAATTATAATAAAGTTTTTATTATTTATTCTTTGAAGTTGTTTACAACTACCCAATTGTAAACAATTATTAAAATAATAATAATAATAAAAGATAAATGTTACTAAAATATAATAAGATTGAAGGCTGTTAGTGGATTTGAGTATAAAAGGGTTGTTAAAGGTATGGCGTCCTGTTCTTTCACTTTTGATAAAGTAGAATCTGTTCAAAATTGGTGGAATACTAATAAAGGAAGATCAAATTTTGTAACAGTTTTTTATCGAACACATTTTATTATATGATTTTATATTTATATGTTATAAAAATGATTGAGTTAATTGTTATTTTTATTTTGATTATTTTTGTAGTTTGAAATAAAAGTATGAAGACATAGTTACTCCAATGACAATCGTCCTAAATTTTTTTAGACATTTTATTATAATTATTAAATTAAACCCATCATCTTTAATATTAGAAAATAAAGACACGAGTTGAAAAAATTGTTCTTATGGACTCTTAATAATTGAAACTACCTTAGTGAGAGTCTCCTTGGAAATTCTATTCTAATGCACGCCTCGGAGGAACATGTTTGTTGTTGTATTGCTTTTGCTACTTTACATATTTTACATTGACTTGACTCCTAAAGTATGAATATTTTTAGTTGACACTCTACTTACAACCTTAGCATAGGCAAGAAATGGAATAAATTATGAATAAAAAATAAGAGAGAGAAAAAGTAACAAACATAAAGGTTAAACAACATTAAAATATTGACCGAGAGAATGAGTAAAAATTAGAAAAGTCATATTAAAACTTTTAGTGATTAAAGAATAACTTTAACTAAAAGGTTTTAACTAAACGAATAATTTTCTTTTCATTTTCTCCTTAACAAAAAAAGTAATTTTTATTAGTTTTTGATAGCTTGCTTAATTTTTTTAAATTAATTGAAAATAGTAATTTTCGTAACATTTCCCTCTTCATTCCACTGCAACCTATGTTGTTAGAAAATTTAATATTTCACATGTAGGACTAATAAACACTATAGAACTGTATAATCTAATTTCATGTACTTTTTTCAGAAGATTTGTTAACTAACTTTGTGTTTTTTCACATGGATGCCACTACACTCCTCGAGAAATCCTAGGTACATATTTGAATCACGGGATTAAAAACAATTTTTATTCTTTTTTTTAACTTTTGTATATATATTTAATTATTAAATATTGAATGACTTCAATAATGCTTCTAGATTTAGAACATTACTTTCGGCCATTTTTTCAAAGAAGTTTGAAATTTTGATGGATAAGACTATTATATTCAAAGTTGAGTGTAAAAGTAATCAAAGTTTCATATTTGAGCGATTATTAAGTGTTATCATACAAATGAAGTTCAATATTTGTATAATCTAAAAATGAAGAATTCTGTGAAATAAATCATACAAGCTATGATTGTTCTTGTGTTCACAATGTACACGTATTTTTTCACAGTAGAAAAACTATTTGTGGCATTAACCACCAATAAACCATTACTGGTTTGTAGAGTCTAATTTCATGTTCCTATCTTTACAAGATTTGTTAACCAAGTTTTGTGACCTTTTATCGGATGCCACTACACTCCTCGATAAATCCCGTGTAAGACCCAAATCGAAAAATATGTACTACAAGGACTAAATTATAAAAAAATGGCTTAATTGAACTTTTAGCTTTTTGGTATCACAAATCTAATGTCTTACCTTACAACTACACCAATTATGTCTTCTAGGTATAGTTAATATGTGACTTTAGCAATTTAGGATTCAATATATGCTAATGGGTCTTCCAAAAACTACAACTACAGTTAATATCACATTATATGATGAGTTGCCATATAACATTAAATTGATTACATTAACCCCACAAAGTATTAACATGGTAATTGATTTTAATATTAAATATATTTTTAGTCTTCCAATTATAATAAAAAATTGCAATCTACATACTTACACATCTAGTGTTGAATTTTATTTTTCTAATGAAAATTAACTTGTTTAGGATAAAAATAGTTTAGTCCATATTTTTTTACCCACTTTTAACTCACTCCTTTAATTACCATTAAATCATCTATTTTGATTCTTTTAAGTGATGTGATAATCTAATGATGATTAAAATAGTAGATTAAAAGTAAGTCAAAAAAAGTGAATTAAAATATCATTGTCTACTTTTTTAAAACGTCACCATCTTTCTACGTGGAACCCCATTTACCACGGCCTTTTACAGGGAACGTCACCATCTACATTTACTTTCTATAAGTAATTGCAACTTAACCTCAACTAGAGTATCCAAACTAAATTACCTTGAGTAGTTTCTTTAATAAGATTAATGTTAAATCAAACAAACACTTTTTTTGGGGGCAATACGAATAATGGCATAACTCTTGTAACATGAGAGACCTTACATCTTCAGAGACACATCCCCTTCTGCACTGCTGTATGACATCAATTGTTTGAACATTTTGACTTGCTCATGCTGCGGAGTTTAAGGTTTCTTAATTCGTCCAAACAAAAGCAGTTTCAGTAAGCATGTACTGCAAAACAATCTAAAAGGCAACGTTTCAACTGGATAGCAAGCTTGTCATGAAACAGAATTCAGAGATTTTCTCTTTTCTTTATTTTCCCCATAAATTACTTGTACAGGAGATCATATAATGGGCAAACTCACGTTCATTAACTATATTGCTTCATGGGAACACTAACTTTTAAGCTAAAGATAAGGTATGACAGAATTCACACACTACATACAATCCAGGTTTTTGAATGAGTAAAAATGAAGGGAAATTAGGAATGAAGGATCATATAACATTAAACATATCTTAACACTATAAATGGTCAGCTTTAATACAATTTGAACTACAAGCTATCAGAAACAAGATCTTGCTCTTGCTATTAAGTTAGATTATCTCCCTGAAAGGTGGCATGCAGTGGTTGGTAGGTGCTAGTGACCACCCTGCACACCCTCTGTCTGCCCATTCTGTTGAGCGTCATTACCCACATGTTCATCATTCCTCCCAGACCTTTGATGATCATCTTTCGCAGGTAGTTCCCCAAGTCTTTCCTGTAGATCAAAAAGCATTGTCAATCTTCACATGTAAAAGGATTCTAGGAGAGTGATACAGAGGTTTAGTTATATCTATGTTTTTCGCTGAATAACTTTCAAATATGTAATTTTATCACTGTGAACCTATTCTTTGCAGGATAGGTAAATTGGTGTCATACAGAACATGGTACTGGCACTACCTTGAGAGCAGTGTTCTCGGAGAGTAGTTGCTCATAATCACTCCTGATTCGACTTACTTCTGACCTGAGAGAAGCATTTTCTTCCTTCAAAGCCTCAGCACGCTGAGCTAACTCATCACACTCGGCCTTTAGACAAAACTCACACAGGAGTTAAGATATGTTATGATCAATCAACCAGAGAAATCACTAAAGGGTACTTTCTATTACCTGCTTACGCAACCTGGATCTGCGAGCAGATTCCCTGTTAGACTGCTTTCGCCTTTGCCTTTTAAGCTCTCTTTCATCCTGAAAGGTAACAGAAAAGAATTGAAGAAACTAATAAGCAACAATAAAAGTTGAAAATCAGGTCTCAGACAATAAAAATAACTCAAAGTCATAACTAGTAAGATCCAATAACACAACTAAAAATAGGTTCACAATTCATAAAATTACTCAGAAAAACTAAGAAATTCATAGATGCTTTAGAGTGAGCAGCAATGACTATGAAAGCAGCACCAATAAATGTGATCATGAGTGCCGTGCTCACAACAGTGAAACTAGTTATGATGGGGCTGCGTTGGTGCTTTGCTGCTTGTCAATGACGACAGTGATGGTTGTTCGACAGCAATGGTAGCATCAGCATTGGAGGTACACTCACCGTCATCAGCTGTCTCCTTTGTTTCGTTTCTAATTTCCAAATGGGTGGAAACCCTAGTAGAACAAAAGGGACGAGTTGGGCTTTGTTTTCAGGCTGGTAGCCAATAAATAGGCTGTCAAACACTAGCTGAAAAATGGGAAAGGATCAACGCAGCACATGATCCAACAAATTGACAAGCAACCTTGCAATCATGCTATTAGATTCAACTCCTCCCACTAACAAAATAAACAACTAACATTTGTCGATAAAAAAAAACGATCCACACCTCCCCTGATCCTCATAAACTTGTTATTTCCTTTTTTATCAGCTCCTCGCAGCTCATAACATCCTTATACTCGCAGGATCATGAGTACGTGACTTTACTCGCATTTTGAACAACATTGGGAAAAAATCAATATAACTATGTTCATTTGTTAAAATGCAGTGGCTCTATGCCCCCGTATGGGATTGCTGCCAACACTAAATGTCAAACATAAATTCACAGTTGGACACAAATTCCCATACTTCTGAGCCCCAAGAAAACACACCAAGGGGCAGCCTTCTACCTGATTTTTCAGTACCCTTTTTTACAAGTTAAGAAGGTGCAACCTAATCATGTTTAATATTAGGTAAGGAAATGGGCGGATTTTTTTAGTGAGGCCCTTTAACATTCGTGGCGATAACTTGGAATTCTAACAGATTGGTAGAGGTTGGATCATAAAGCGATAGCAAGACAACACTATCGGCTTTCTGCTGAGTGAAAGATTGGTTTGAGAAGAGATCTCAGACACTGGAAATCCCAAAAGGAATGTTTTCAATCATTCTTTATTACCGACCAAAACAGATTACAAACCATAGTAAGGTAAAACCAAAGTAAAAATCTCCTAATGAAAAGGTCTATATCTTCTCTAAATGATCAAAAGAACCATTATAACCTTAAACAGACAGTAGTGCATATCCTTGCTACCTGACTTCTTGAACCCAATTTCTTAAACCAACATATTAAAAACAAAAAGATTTAGCAAAGGATTTAAAGAATAAGCACTAATAACACCCCCTACATGTTAATAAATTGCCTTACTGAAGTATTCAGCTAAGCAAACAAGTAATCCAAAACAGTCATAAAACAGAATCAGTCGTCCGCAGAAGCAGATTAAGTAATCCAAAACAATCAGTAATTTGGCTTTGCTAGGAATTAACAAGTAACTATTACAATACAAAAGAAACATGATTTTAATAAATGCCACATTGACAAAAACATAATGACTAAAAGAAAGAATTTTACTAGGTGTCCCCAAAAACACAACTATGTAGTGGTTGGAAGAAAACAATTTTTAGGAAGACCACTATTATGCTTACTTTTCTGAATTCCTGTTTTTAATACACATATATAATACACACACACGCACACACATACATAACTTTTCTTTTTACTTTCGCATCTATATAACTTGTATTATATAAAAATATATTTAATTTTATATTATTTTAACTTGTTACTATATTATTTAGAATCTTTTTATTATTATTATCTAATTTATTATATTGCATATTATGTTTTATCTAGCTTTCATCACTATAGTTATTTAATTTATTATATCACACATAATTTTTTATTAGGTTTATTATTATAATTTAGTTTATTACCTTATACATTATGCTTTAAATAGTTTTTCATATTTCATAATACTATTATATTTATTATTATTATTATTTAGTTTTCTTATATTATATATTATACTTTATTTTCAATACAATTACACTTATTACTATTATTATTATTATTATTATTCAGTTTATTATAATTATGTGACATTTTACATACAAAAACAAAGGAAAAAAGCAGTTGGACTCGGGCCCAACCATTCAAAACAGACAAGACATTAAAAAACACTGAAAATCTAATATTGACCCAACCCATTAGCTGCTATTAGCTAGAGCAGCCTCAAACAAGCAAGAGAATGCAGAGTAGTGAAAGGTCACAGGCTGACAGCAACAGCAAAGGCCACAGTGCCTAACAATGGCAAAGGTCAGCAACAGCCCATGTCCAACAACGGCAAAGCCGCAGAGCCTTGCGAGTTGAGAGGGCAAACAAAGGAGCAGTGGTGAGGGCTGCAATTTGTATGATTTACCCTGTGAATGGCACAGCAACAGCCCCAACAGCCATGACATCCATGTGGTTTGTGACGAGTGACTTGGGAGCAGCAAGGGGCTGCTCCACTCCACCACCCTGTAATTGCAACGCAATTACACACAATTGACTACTACGCTGTAAATAAATAGTGATCATTTTCACATTGTAGTTGAGCCTACAAACGTCCAGAATACACTAAAAGCTATCAGATTCTCCGCAAATCTCGTAGCCAGAGAATAAGTGTCATGAACATTCCAATTAGGACATAAGTTAATATGTTATCAAGTTAACAAACATCATATCATCAGTCTTAGTCAAAAGTAACCTGTAGCCAGAGTTGTGATTGAACATTATCCCGTGATCCAGCAACTGCAGTAGATGGAACCTTTCTAGCAAGTGCAGGAATGTTGGAAGAAGCTGGTGTACCCCAATAATCCATTCCTATATTTAAGTTTGTTGTGGGACCAGGAACAGCTCCAGGAGCACCACCTGCAGAGATAGGTATGATAGGCAGAGTTTGATTGACCACAGTAGGAGGTGCACTTAGGCCCCCATTTTGAGGAGTATATGCTGAAGTGCCATTTTGAGATGGTTCATCTATAATTCAATAGAAAAGATACATTTCAGCGCACAAACATTAGAGGTCAACATAAGGCCATACATTACAAAGTCATAAACTATATATATTGAAACATAAGAAAGTAAGCTCGGCAAACCTTCAAAAGAATCCTGCCTGCCCCCTGATTTCAATTGAGAGTCCTATGAAAAAAAAAAAAAAAAAAAAAAAAAAAATAACAAAAAAACAGAATAAATACTAATATACCAATCATAATAACTAACACAGAATTTATTTAGGGTATCTTTCAGAAAATAGTCAATTGTGCCCCCACAAGCAGAAGCAGCATGAGCTATGCAACCCACACCCAATCTCCGATGTCTAAACATGGTTGACATTTATATGTATATAGTTTATCTGACATAACATGGTTGACATTTATATGTATATAGTTTATCTGACATAGACATCAAAAAGTAAAATTTAACATCCCTTAATACTTCATGGCTTATGCTGTTTTACAGCAAAAAACTAAATACTTTTTTTGTTTTATAACAATAACCTTAATCCCTTTAATAATATCCTCCAGTATCCTTGGTCTCCGCACTCCAACTCCACTTATAATCTCATATTCAATCCGAGCCTAAGTAAAGAAGGATGATTGTGTTAAGCTGTTACATTTTACTAAAATAAGATCACTGAGAAGAAAAACACTGAACAGCCAACAACAGTGAATAGTGACGCATACTGTCCCTGTCTGCAGAGTCAGATGATAATGGCAGCCATAATGACAATAGCAATACAAGCCTATTTGATGGAGATGAGAGCGTCAGAAATAGCAATGGGAGTGCTGAGATGGCTGGCAACTTCGACACAAGCCTTGCAATGGCCGGCAACAACACACTGTGATGACCAAAGACAACAATGGTAGCGTTGTGATGGCCAGTGACAGTGATGCAGAGTTGATGATGACCACAATCTGAGTATAGCAGTGTCACACAAGAAGTTTGGTTCTGATTTGCAATTGAGATTCATAGGCGAAAAGGGTCATCATTTTTTATTTTTTAAGTTGGATCTTTACAAACCTGACCCAAAGATCCCAACTACATGAGTTGGGTAACAAATCCCAAGGCTGCACAAACGCTTTCAGGATCAATACAATGCAAAACTTCCCTATTCCACCTTGTGTGTTTTCCGGGTTGCTTGGGTGTCCCATACTCACAGGATCATGCAAATTTGTGAGCATACTCACGCTTTTGACATCATTGGCAAAATACCTGCATTTAAGGATAATTTGTCTCTGCTATAAGCACATATAAGTAAAATCCTTAGTCCCACCTCACCTCCATGAGTTACTTCTCATACTTTTAGTTACCCTACAATACATGCCTTCATAAAGCATTCCACAACACTTATCAAGTCACTCGATAATATGATCTTTCCAAGATCAACCCTCTGAAAATAAATAGCTTTGAGTGTGCACCTTTTTATGTAAATACAAATTGATTCCCCTCATTCTAGCCACTCAAGTTTTATCCCCTTGTAGTTTAAACAAACTTTAGTAACAAGCTTTTAATAAAATACATAAGCTCTCTTGATTTTCTGAAAACTTTCACCACTTATATTCCATAAATCCAATAACAAATAATTCCGTAAGTCTTTCATTGTCTTTGCCCTCACAACATCAACTGTATTATGGAAATTACAGTTCGTATTCAGAATAATAGAATAAAAGTTTGTCAGGACAGCAATTGGATGGGGATTATATTTAGGCAGTATGGAAAGAGCTATAGTATTCTATTCAGTGATATGTTCTTTTCACTAGTTTTACATTTATCCTCCTTAAAACTTTAGGTAGATGTGTGAACATGCTAGAGAGGACAACATACAAAACGAGTACATATGAGAAAATATCGATGAGGTATCAATCGGCAAACAGATTACAAAAATATTATGTCAAGGAAGTTTGAACACATAAAGATGATCACCGGAAGCATTGGTGAAAAGAGTAGATCATTGTTTTTAGTCCTATGAAAAGAGGCAAAGACCAAGGAGGACATTAGAGGAAATTGTTCAGAGGAATCCCATGATGAATAATATCCCCGAGAATTTGATCTTTAATAAAGTCAATCAAATACAGTCCAATTAACCAACCAAACCTAGTTAAATACATTTTTGGTCGTTATTGTATATTCCTTTAATACTGCAACTAAATATTAATGGATGGACATTGAAAACATAGTGCAAAACATTAGAGTGAGGACTGTCCCTGAACTTACATTTTGAGAATTTGCGTCACTTCCTTCACTAGTACCTTCGCCTTCACTTGCACTATCACCACTACAAGTCCAACATTTCTTATCAGTGTAAGTCACCCGTATGCAAATGCAAATGGCAAGGTAACATACACAACAGGATTATAAAAATAAACCAATGTCAAACCCAATATTATATTAAGAATTATTTACAGGAAAATACAACCATGTATAAAAAATATCTATGTCAAATAACTCCGTAGGGGTTCTCAGGCATTCTAAAACAATAAAATAAATATTAAATGCAATTTCTGTAATTTAAAGTTAAATACACAGCAAAGCACAAAATTGTAAAATAATGCATACAGACATGCTTCACTGCAATAAACCAACTAAAAAATTAAAATGATAATGGAAAATCAACTTCAGGAAGTGACTGACTACTGTTTCTATTCCCTAATCAACAGTATATGGAATTCATGAACCCGAAGTCATTTACATGTTAACATTGTAGTTCAAGTTCAGATAATGCTAGGCTCTGCAGGGCTGAAACAAAATCATGTACCAAAGTAGCCCGTAAGGAGTTGCTTTATTTGAATAAAGTCAAACAATTTTGTAACTTCACTTCCAATGATCCAGAATACAAGAAAAGTAAAGGATTTTATAAATTTCAATGATGTTCATTCCTTTAACACTAGATAGATATGGAAGCAAATGTTACCAACAATAGATGGACATCATATCAAAGTCATATTCATTCCTCCAGTTCTGAATTTAAGAATTTGCTCTTGAATATGTTAACCTGAGTTCTATTTAAATAATAAGGCCTCCAAATATGAGTTATATTATTCCCCCTAGCTACAGAAACAATGACTAATAATGGTGATTGATGACATATCATAGAAAAATATTATGGCATGCAAAAAGGATGGATGCATTATTTCATGAACCATAGAATCTTAAATCAGCAATCTGGCAAATAGGTAAGACATTTAGAAGTAAACTGTGTGCCTTTCTTTGACTGCTTTGCTTCAAATAATAGGGTACATAATTTAACAAGATTGATCAACACAACACATCTTACCTCTTTGAATGAATTCCATTAGCAGATGTCCCCGTTGTTTTACCATGTTCATTACTTTTCCCTGTGATCATATTCAAACTACCCAAACTTCCTTTTGATCTTTTGATTGGCAATTTTTCCTTCACCTCAGGAGGCTTACCATCGGCTTCCATGCTGCCAGGAGTGTTTCCCTGCATGCAAACTAATAAATTATTTTTCCTTAATTGGATAAGGACAAGTTTTGCACAGAAGAGGGAAAAGGCAGAGAAAAAGAAAAGGTGAGAATGAGAATAAAATACAGAAGGGGAAACTCACTGAAGCCTCAGCAATGCCATTTGGAGAAGGCATAGCAAAGGGGCTAAAAGGATAGGATCCCTGCATAAATTTGAGGCAAAAGTAGTTGATCAGCCAAAGATTCAACATGATAACTTGAAGAAAACAAAGTTTTACAAAGAATACCGGAGGCATGGATGGATGAGCATAAATGCCACCAGGTGGATACATTGCAACATATGGATGTGGTGGAGTACCATAGGGAGGCATAAATTGCTGCAAATAAGAATTTCATTAATGAACCAAAGAAATATTAAGATAGAACTTAAATGAGATATTTCATACTGTTAGTGAAGTATAGACTAGATGTAGAGTAGACACGATATTAAACTCTAGGAAGAACAAAAAAAGATAAGTAAACAAGACCATTCAACAATCTAGGACCAAAATCTTCAGAATTAGTTTGCAAAGGCAAAAATGGTTTGTGTTGACTCCTAATTAGGACATTCAAGCCTTCCATTTTTTAAAACATACAGTGTCCTGATGCAACAAAACTTTAACAAAATAATTACACTGTAGTTAAAAATGCAATGAATTAGGAGCACCATCAATCACAATAAATGCATATTGGAGAAGCAAGTATTTCGCAAGAGATACAGTCCTAACCATAAGCAAGTCTCAAGTTACTATAAAAATTTCACATGCCACCAATCACCACTACCATAACTGTGTTCCTTCCGAATAACTATAACAGTCAACAAAGACTACTAATAAATCCACCATTGTGCACCACACCACTAACCAGTCCACCATCATCATATGCCACAACACAAATAAAGGTAAATATGGAATTTCGCTTCAGGCCAACAATTAGAAATGTATAAAACTCTTCTAATTCATGAATATGATCAGGATCAAACATGAATATATATTTGTAGCTTCAAGCGGCAATCAAGTCATTAGGTAAATTTAGTTTTATTAATGTTCTTCCACATGCTGTTTGCTGATTATTGTTGATTAGAATAACCAAAAAAAATCTCATAATAACATTATTGTATCTTAAAGTATTTTAGAGTTTCTTAGATCATCTTTTATATTTCATGATTTGCTTCCTTGTTCAATAAAGATCAGGAATCTAATATTAGTTTAAATTAATAGGGATTAAGGCTCTCTATTTAGTATTACATCAAAACCATATGATTTTCAAATTATTCACTTCCAAAATCTCACACTTCCTCGTACCCCACATAAAACCCATATAATTTCAACATGGTCATCAAAACCATCTTCCATGACCTAGTCCATCAATGCTAATGCTGATTTTCAGCGACTGTCATTTGTCATTCTCTACCATGTGGTTTTGCAACAACCATTTCTCCCTCACAGTCATGTCACGGTTTTGAATGGCAGCCAGCCCTCCAATGTGCTGCAGATGACCTGCCACTGATGTAGCCTTGCCATGATGTCAGCGCAATTCACACTCACACATGACCAATATTTCACTGTTCCAAAATCTATACCCCTTCTTCCATCAGCCACCATCTTGCTTGGTGTGTGATCTGTTCTTCTCACTTCAGATCTGGTCTCACCTTTACCAACCAGATCGAGGTCTTTGTTTTGCAGTTACTGTCCCATATTTGACATCCTTTATTTTAGTGCATTGAAAAATGTAAACCCATATTTACACCATTTTTCCATTGTGAATGCCTCACTGCGCCATCTGGCATCCAATAAGTTGTGTTTGACACTCAAATTTGATGCTTTTCCTGCATTCATCAAGAGTTAGCTGTTTTCAGCTGTCTCAACTTGATTCTTGGCATTCTTTTTGTGGTTATCTCTGATTTTGGCTGTTAGGCTCTTTTTGGATGTTTGTTTTTGTGACACTGACTTTTCTACCAGTTGGTGACTTCTTTTTCAGCTAATGATCATGTCAGTAGTGACTTTGTACTGATTGATAGATTGATGGTGACGTTCTTCCTGCCATTCTTCAGGTGATTGGATTTGGTCATGATTCACACTAGCCCCAAATACAATCTGCAGGTCATGTATCCAAATTTTTAAGGTCTCCAAAGTTTTTACACTGTATGTTATAGAAGTTGAAGTTTTTTCTCCATATATAACTCCTAGGCAGAAATTTTCTGGTAATGATCACCCAAACAAAATCTCTTCTTTGGTCATGGGACTCTCCAACCAGCTTTTCAACCTAAGGATTGCTCCAGCCCCCTTGAGAAGTTATATTACCAGATATATTGATCTCCAACATCTCCAGCATTACAAAGACCACTTCATATTTCTTTTTCTTTTTCCTTTTCACAGTTTCATTTGTAAAAGGCTTAAGACTTTAGCTAGAGGAAAGTGAGTATTAGAATATCAAGAAAATATCTCATAACATTCTTAGTAAGTGAACTTCAAGCCTAACTCAATCTCATAAAATTGGCTTGCAAGTTAAGTTTGCACTCACTTATAAATTATAATTTAACCAAGTCTCTAGTTGATTAGGGATATCCAACAATTATTATATGAACGATGGCATAATTTAAAATATCCTAGGATTAATTTTCACGCTTCATTGTATTTCATGATTTGTTTTCATATTCAATTACAATTATGAAACTAGTATCAGAACTAATAAAAGATATTGCTTTATATTTTGTATACCAATTTATATTATTCACTAGCCTATCACCTCTCATCTACCTACCCTGCCTAAAATCTTATAAATTTCATAATAGCAAGAGCTCAAAGAGAACAGGGAGTTAATATCTAAATTACCTTCAATATTTTCCATTTGGCCACAGCTTAAGTATGGTCCAGTTAGGTTTTAGATTTGACTAAGCAATAGCACAAAACAAATTTAAACATTAACATTATCGTGTAGGCGGGATTGGTATTTATAATATAAGAGAGAGTTATAATAGAAGTGACAATTACCTGGACACCCCACATATAAGGGTGAGCCTGTGGACTTGATGCCAAGAAACTGTGTGGAGGTATAGGAGAATATGCCTAGAAAATAAGGGAGCTGGGTGAACCAAAATTCAATCTTGACAATAATAAAAATTATATGCTAGTAATGCCAACAAAGAGTGTTTCATTAGAAACCTGAAATCCAGGCCAATCAGGATTAATTGTTCCAGTAGCGGTGGTTGAAGCCTGCTCCTGGAAAAACAATGTTTTGGCGTCACAACAAATGTACTAACCATCAAGAATCAATGGAGATAACATAAAGAAAGTTAGACCTGTGATGTAGGTGGTGGCGTCTTTGACTCCTTCTCTTTTGGAGCTTTATCCATCTCACTGCTGCCCATACTCTAATATCAGTATCTTAAAAGTATACACTAAACCATCCTGCACCAAACATAACTTTCATTACAAGACAGCCTCAAAGACACTATTCTCCTTCAAAACTTACAAACAAATCACTGTAAGGTTGAGCAAGTTAGATAAAACACTTGAATCACATGATTTTCATATTGAATTAGTCTACAAAATCATTATATCGCCAATATCAATTGTAACAATAAGAACCAACCAAGGCACTAATCCTTTTTTCCCTCCCAATCAATGCAAAGCTAGATCAAAATCCAACTTCTAATGGTGCCCTGCGTTATCTTATCTCCAAACCAAAGATGGTGCAAGTTCTATTTAACTCTATGATAACACTACAGCATTAATCTCCACCAAAATTGACAAGGCAACAATATCCAGAGCTCAGAAAACCAAGATAAAACCCAGGATACAAAGTGAAATTTATGCATCGCAAAAAGCTAACAATATGAACAATTCAATAAAATTCAAGCTGAGAATTTTCAAATTACCACTCAGAAAGAGACTGTGGATCCTCCAAAGCTGGAGCAGAAGCAGAAGCAGTAGCAAAAGCTGATCTGCCGAGGATAACAAAAACAAGCGGAAGAAGCGACAATCAAATGCTCGAATAAAAATTGTGAAGAAAAATGGATTCAGTGAATAGCAGGAAGGTTTTTAGGAGAATTTTATTTGGGAAATACAGCAAAAAAAATGATCCAGAATTAATTTCAAAATGGATAAGAAGGGAAGAATGAATTAGGGGCAGATCAAAAATTAGGGTTTGTTTGGTTAAGGTTAATGTTTGTGTTGTTTGGTTTTGGGTGTTCACGGAGAGGAACCCATGGATCGTCGTAAGGTGTCGCTGTCCAGTGAGATTTTCGTTCCCATTTTGCACAGTTTGTGAAATCTCCATTTACTCCCTATGCCCACAGTTTCTCTTTTTCCTTTTTTATTTTATTTTACTTTTTGTTTTTTTATTTTTCATCATTGCGAATATATCAAATAAATGACACTGACATAATCAATTTACAGCTTTTCTTAATGTTTACATTTTTTTACGACTTGATTCTCTATTAAATATATGTTAAAATCATTTATTAAGTCAATGTCATTCATAAACTTTTATAAGTATTGTCAAATTTGTTGCATGAAGTTTTTAATTTTGATGTTGTAACCAAGTTTCATTTCTCTTCTATATATACAAATCATAAGCTATTTTAGGAATTATTTTTCCAAGACAATTTAGGAGCTTTTAATTAAATATGTTTAAAGTTTTTTTTTTCCTATCAATCTAACACTTTACTTTTTTATATAAATTTAATTTTTTTTAAAATGATTAATTATAAACATACTAATATATCACCATATAAGTTATTTAAATTAATTCCAAAACACAATCTACGTTTTAAAATTATTTATTTATTACTAATCTCAAATATAATATAATTTATGTGTTACTCTAAAATATTTATCTCCGTAATATAAAAATTAGATAATTTGCAAGTTATTTAACGAAAATATTTTAACATTTTAAAATTCATCATATCTTTCAATTTGCATTTTTAATTTATTCAATGTAAAAGAAATATTTATTATGTATAACTATTTTTTTAATAAAGGATATTTTTTAAAATATTATATTACAACTACCAGCTTTTCAAGGAACATCTTGATTTAATCTTTTACAATAAAAAAAAGAGAAAACATAAATTAATTTTTCACAAATTAAAATCAGTTTATATATAAGTTTAAAAAAACAAAACAAGTAAACTTTTACATTTTAACTTCCAGACTCAATTTAAATTATAAACAAGTTAATTTTTTTTTCTAATTTATCTCCCCTAAAAGAAGGACTTAATGAATAACATCATAACAATTCCCATTTTTAATTAATAATTATTATTATTATTATAGTCCTTAACCGGATTATCAATGTCATACTTGAAAAATATATAATTTTATCATCTAAATTTTATTTAAGCACATAGAAAGCTTGTGAGCTACCCAATAATAAAAGGAACGGAAAAAGTAAAATAAAATTAAAATGTGAAAAACAAAATATCAGGATTAAACTTTTTTACATCAAAATGAAAAGGTTTGTGTAGAAAATTATATGATTGATTGTCCAAGAAATAGTCGTATATAGTGAAAAAAGTTAATGGATAATCTTTCCTTACAATGAAATAACTAACGAATCCTTTGTTTTTTTATTAATTAAAATATACAATGTTCACGTATGATTTAGTTTTTATAAAGAAAATAAATTTATATTATATATATATATATATATATATATATATATATATATATATATATATTAATTTATTACACAAGCTTTCTTTGAATATATTATCTGACATAAACAACTAAAAAAACTTGTCGAATATTTTGTCTGGAATAAGTAATAGAATTATATTTCAATTGTGTTAATTTTATATTCAAAGCAAGAATATTTCTATTGTATATTTTGAGAAATATTGTGTCGACGATATATAACAATCCTACTTTTGTCAAGGACAATTTCGTCAATTTGCTTTTGAAAAAAAGTTGGGAATAACGAGCGTTGCGAAAATGGGCTGGAATAACAAAGGCCCCGTTATTTTACAGGCCTGGCCCAGAATGTTGTCCACTTTCCCAAAACCCACTCTTCTCACCCTCAACTTTCTTCAACATCCACTCTCTCTTCACTTCAGTTCTCTCCCATTCCAATTTCAATGGCACCACCACTAACAGACTCGGAACCAGAATCTGAAGCGCTGCGCCTCAAGGCCATGGCGGAGTCCAAGTTCAAAGCCTCAAACAACGCCAAATCCGCTCTCAAATACGCGAAGCGCGCGCAGCGTCTGTGCCCGCACCTCGCCGGCGTGTCGGAGGCCGTTACTTCGCTCACTGTCCTCGCCGCGCCGGACTGGTATAGTGCGCTGGGCGCTGAGCCCTTTGCAAACAGCAGCGTCATTCGGAGACAGTACAAGAAGCTCGCGCTGCTCCTCCACCCCGACAAGAACCCCAACGTGGCGTCGGAGGAGGCCTTCAAGCTCGTCGGCGAGGCCTTCCACCTCCTTTCCGACCGGAGTCGCCGCCGAGAGTACGACGCCGAGCTCCGACGGAAGATCAAGGCGGAGAGCGAGACGTTTTGGACCGCCTGCTCCACTTGCAGGCTCCTTCACCAGTTCCAGAGAAAGTATATGGGTCAAGAATTGGTGTGTCCGAGTTGTGAGAAGAGTTTTAAGGCTGTGGAAACGGTTCAGAGTGATGGGGATGGTGATGGGGAAGGTAGGGTTAGGAGTAGGAGGTTGAAGTTGAAAGAGATAAATAAAAAGAAGGAGAAAATTGGTGTGGAAGGGAGAGTGGATAATGAAGTGGGGGATGAGAAGGAAGGGAAATTGAGGAAGAGAATGCGTTCAGTTGGGGAGGTGTTGGAGAGGTCCAAACCTAGTAAAAGGGTTAAAAATGGGGAGGAAATGATGACATTAGCTGAATTTCAGACTGAGGTGAGGAGGAAGTTGCAGGAAAAGAAGTTGAAGGAAAAAGAAAAGGAAAAAGAAGATGATAGAATTGAGACGAGAACCAGCCAGGGGGAGAGGCGGCGGGCATTGAAAAACTTTGAAGGTTTAGAAAAGGAAAAGGAGGATGATAGAATTGAGACGAGAAACAACCAGGGGGAGAGGCGGCGGGCATTGAAAAACTTTGAAGGTTTAGAAAAGGAAAAGGAGGATGATAGAATTGAGACGAGAAGCAACCAGGGGGAGAGGCGGCGGGCATTGAAAAACTTTGAAGGTTTAGAGGTTGGAGAGGGGAGGGCTTTGAAGAAGAGTGCGACGCTTGCGATTGAGGAGAAGCGTGTGGGTTTATCGAAGAGGAAGGGGTTGAGATCTGCGAGGCATAGGGATTCTGATAAAGGGGAGTTGGAAAATATGGCGGTGGTGGATTCAGATTTTTATGATTTTGACAAAGATAGAGTGGAAAGGAGTTTTAAGAAAGGTCAGCTGTGGGCAGTGTATGACGATGACGATGGAATGCCAAGGAATTATGCCTTGATTGATGAAATTCTTTCACTGAATCCTTTTGAAGTGAGATTAAGTTGGTTGGATGTACAGATCAGTGGGGATGGGAGGATAGTTAGTAGGGAGAAAATGGGGTTTCATATACCTTGTGGGAGATTTAAGGTTGCCAGGAAGACTTCGGTGAATTCGGTAAATATATTTTCCCATGTTGTGGATTGTGACCGGGCAGCACGTGAGCTTTACAAAATTTACCCCAAGAAAGGCTCAGTATGGGCGCTGCATGGCGAGGGAAGTATTGATGCAGAGGAGCGCAAGAGATGCTATGACATTGTTATATGTCTGACAAGTTACAATGAGGCAAATGGTCTGAGCATGGCGTATCTTGAGAAGGTTGATGGTTACAAGACAGTATTTAGGCGGCAAGAGAATGGGAGTGGTGCTATTATATTTCTTGGGAAGGATGACATGTGCTTAGTTTCTCATCAGATTCCAGCACGGAAGCTTATTTGTGATGAAACTCCTGAACTGTTGAAAGACTGTTGGGAACTTGATCCCGCCTCACTTCCTTCAGATTTACTTACTATTGGTGGCATTGATAATTGAGGTTAGACAATCCTTTTTGCAACAGACTCAGAATTTTAAAAGACTAGTTGGGAGTTGATTGTTGATGACTTTGAAAATACTTACTTTTGGGTGGCTAAGATTGATGGCCTTGGAAACTTTTGTACAACAAAGATAAGTTTATTAGGAAACCTGACTGCTTTGTAAAGCTTGACTTTTTTAAATCTGTAGATTAAAGATATATTCTGTTGGATTAACCTTTTTGTCAGCCAGCACTATAAACTTGTTACATGTCATAGTCGTGTCGTGCTAATGCTTATTCAGCCTCCTCCACTGATTGAGGTAAGTTTTAGGGAAGTGTTCATTTATTAATTTAATACATCTGAAAGAAGTCCATGTTTTACTATATGACAGACTAGTAACATTTAAGACTTGGTAATTTTCTTTTTTATGTTTTAATTATGTTTTTATTATCACATTTTCTCATTTGCAATCAATCTAAAATCATGTGTTTTGTCTATAACATATGTGAGATACCAAAACCTTTTTAAAGAAGGTGAGGGCATGTGCCCTTTAATTGCAGTTTAGAAACTTAGATTGTATGAAATTGTATTCAGATCATGGTTGAGTCAGCTTTTTTAAATGCTCTATGAAAATACCCATAAGGGTCCAAGGTCAATCAATCTAACCATTTCATCTGTATAGTTAGCTACTTCTCTGAGACACAACTGGAGTTGTTCATTTACTATAGTTATCTTCTAGCTCCTCTAGCTCTGAGGAAGAGTTCCCTCTACAAGCTTGTTAAAATTATCTCTCTTTCACCACTATACTGAGGGCTTTGTTTGTATCTCAAGTCAATTCCTGTGGCTGTGGCTAGACTTGATTAAATTGATTATTCAACGAAGAACTGAGATTATTTTTTAAATAGGGCTCTTTCATTATTGAAAGTGTTTAGTTTCACTTGAGTCAAAGTAGCTTATAATGATTTGTTTCTATATAACTATTTAACATTTTACATATTTGTTAATTGCAAAAGTTATCTGTTTTTTTCCCATACTTAAGAGGTGATGTTTGCAATGGATGTTGTGTGTACAACGTATTTCAGTTAATGTCCCTTTCAAGCTTAAGGCACAAAAAAAAGGTAGAGTATAATCTAATTGAACTGCAATCCTCTTAATTGTTGTAAATTGAGTTATGATTAGATATTGCTTAAGGAATTAAGTCATCATGGGTAGCCACTGATCTGCATTCTAATCTACATCTGGTCTCTTTTGTACTTTGTAATGACTGTTGTATTTGGTTTTAATGCACAATCAAACTATATAACCTTTTCATTACCTTCATAGATTATCACTTGTGGGTGGTGTTAAATAATTAGGTCTACTAATTCATGTTTGTAAATTTGGTATTACTAAGCTTGTCCAGGAGGGAATGTTGCCTAAACTTTAATCTGTGTATTCTGGGTTCCCGTCTAACAGAACAGTTCTTAAAAATAAGAGTCATTGTTTCTGGATACATTAATAGTGATTCCTGTAGTCTAATGTCTATTCTAATCACCCTATTTTTTAGTAGTGTTTCATCTTGAGCTTTGGCAGTTATCTTTAATGTAATTCAGGTATTTGCTTTCCTGTTTATTGTCAAGGATAACAAGCTGGTAGTAAATACGTCATGCATATAGGTGTTATGCCAATTGGGTTGTTAGGCATATATACAAAAAGATGTCTAACTAGCAGAAAATAAATAGCATTAGAATGCTCTGTACAGCAATATAAATTCTGTAATTTCAGGAGTCCTTACATTCATATTTGTCATGTTTTATCAGGCATCTGTGTAGAATGTTTGTTTCTTTGCAAGCACATTACTCAAGTTCAATACAACTGTCTGGTATAAACTCTATAACTCAGCTCAACTAAAGCAGATATCTTATTAATTTACTATAAGAAAATAGTTGGTTTTTAGGGAATCTATGATTTTTATTTTTTCTTACTTTGCATGCACATCAATTATTTTCATTGGAAGCATGACTGATATAAATTCCAAAACTCAGGCTCATTACTTATTTAGACTAATATTGAGGCTCGGTTCTTCTGTTTTAAGCTTGCACAATGTTATGAGACAAGGAAAAAATCAACATATTGTTTTTGTAAGTCCATTTCTTTTGCTTTGTGCTTTTCTGTCATGACCTAGGCATGTAACATAACATGTATTTCTTATCCGTAAAGAACAGCTTCCGTCAATGAGTGCATTGAAACACTAGTGTACTAGAAAGGTACTGAGCTTTTTGGAAATGATGTTAGAAGAGAACGTGAAATACATGAGTAACCCTTTTTGGTTGGACGGTAGCTTGAGCTTAAGATTTTAAGCTCTGTGAAAGGACAGTATCATCAAGAGAAATGCAGCATCCCTTTTAAAACATTTTCTTAAAGACATTTATTATTCATTGAAATTTATAATAATATGAACTCCGGTATTAATTTCTAAGATTTATTTATTCCTTGTTTCTTAATTTGTATTGCTGCACTATCTGAACTTTTAGGATCGACTTAGTAATTATTCCGTTACTTGGGTGCGCTTTGACTGTTCATGCATTGTGTAAAATACACATGAGCATTGTTCTTATACAAATCGTAGTTCACGTTTATAGCATATAGCTTGCTGGAAAGTTTTATTTATATTTTATAATTTAAAATTTAACAGCATATAGCCTGCTTGAATTTTTTTTTTATATTTTATAATTTAAAAATTTAACTTAAAAAGTATATTTTATTCAAGATAAAAACTCCACATTATCAGAATCCCTGTGTTTTGGGAATGCTATTTGATTAAATTTTATTATCTGTTGAAAGCTGTTGTTCGATAATAAGTTATGTTTCTGTATTAGGTTCCTTATGTTTCTTTGCTTCATCTTGTGGTATTTTGAAGGCAGCATTTTCGTCCTTTTTTCCTCTAAATATCTTGAGCAGATCAGAAAATTACAGTTTGCTCGTATATAAATATTCTGTAATTTTGAAATACTTTTTGAACAGTTGGTGCTTTATCACTTGGTGGATCTTTTGTATAAGATTGATCTAATGGTTGACCAATTTTAGGAAAGTAATGCATTATATTTTCTCTAAGCTTCAATCTAGGTTATTTTAAACTTTATTTCTTCTACTTGTTATTTGTATTGCTAATTATCAGGTTGTTAGAATAAGTTGTATATGATAAAAGATTGTCTTCTATTGTATTTATATGCTATCTAGACAAGGCCTTTCCTTTGACATTAACTTATAATTCTCGTACTAGAGTAGCTTGATATCAAATTAGAGATGGTCAATTTTTCCATGTATATCTTCTTTTTTGGTCATCACCATTGTGTCTTGATCATTCACACAAGCATTGGCCTACTCAAGGTCGATTGTGGTTGTTTTGGTAAACACTGGATGTCGGGCATCATGTTAAGCAACAACCAATCATACCAGTCACCAGTTTGTTGAGTTTAGTTTATTGACCAAGGTTTTCATGATTACTTAGAAGAAGATGATAGAAAATTTCCATTAGACAAAGGTAAACAGTGGGGTAAAACAAAAGATGAATTTTCAACTGTTTTGATTTGTGGAACGCAATATACTAGACAATCTTAAAGCATTCAAAACTTGCAACTCTTTTTAGAAAAAGGCTTAGAGAAGTTCTTGCATATGATATTCAACACTTCTGTGATGTTGTCCGTAAATTAGTATCTCTTAAACAAAATACAATCAATTCATGTTCCTACCCTTACTAATACGAATCTCTGTGATTTTATTGACTTCTGACATGGCTGCTACATGTGATAGGGGAGGTCTTAGCAATAGAAGAGGGTGAAGTACTTGTATTTTCCTTAATGTTTTTATTGCAAGAAATGAGTGATATTTTAGAGTACTATTTTTCTTTACTTGGCTTCTCTAAAAAGATAACCACTGTTTTCAAATTTGAAAAGGTTGAACCAAAGTTTTCTCATGCATAGTATTAGAAATATTTAAGATTAAAATCTAGCTATCAAACACACCTTTCTATTCCTATTCCAATCTGATTTGTCAATAGCTTGCGTTTCTCAAATCATGAAAAGTTCAAGTTCGCGGATACTTGATTTTGGTGCTTTTGGTTATATGTATGATAATACCTATTTGTTTTATTTTATTTTTTTTCCTCCGAAGTTGTTTTACAAGGAATTGGTTAAGTCTCACTTGCAACCACTTCACAACTAAATTTCGTTCTTTATGTTTCTACTTACCCATTTAATCTCATTTTTTCAGTCAATTAACTACGTAATTAAATTGCTTTGTAATGTTGGATATCAATTCTTTTTAAGAATACTATGAGTCAATTGATTGAAGAAGGATATAATCTACAATTTATCTTGGATCCAAATTTTCTTCATATATTGCATTGTCGTCTCCTAAACTCCTCGCTTGGATCATCTACATTTACTAAAATTAAAGAAAATGGTTTCTGACCTTACCAAACATTAGGTCATAGAGTGTATGTTAACTAGGCAAATCTGCTCAATCTTCTTTTTATACAAGATGTAACCCTTTTTTAACCGTTCATTTTGACATCCGGGTTCAATTTGAGTCACTAACTTTGGGTTTTGATAGTTTGTTTTATTTAATTATGAACATTTCGTTGTACTTGGTTTATTTAAGGAAAAATCCGGATTAACTTTTGTCTATCATTCTTCTTTCCATAGTAAAATCAAAAATTGATTTAGTCAAATTATTAAAATCTTAAGGAGCGATAATGTAAGTATCTTTTTATTTTTTTTTATTCTTTTTAGTTCATATGGCATCGTACGTTAGTCTATATGTTCACATACAATTCCACAAAAATGATATAGTTCATATCTTATTATATCCTATATCATCATTGGGATGATGTTATACCTATGGTTTGCTTCCACATGAATTGAATGTCCTCTTTCTCTCTTGAAAATCATATTGTATATACTTTCTTATTTCTATTTGATAAATTTAGGATTAAATATATTTTTTATTCCTTAACTTTTACTGAAAATTAAATTAATCTTTCTTCAAAACTTGGATTAATTTAATCATTCATATTTAGAAATGTGTGAATTTATTTCTTTTAACAAAATTTTGTTAAGTTTATTTAACATTTCAAATATGTTTTTTCAACTAACGTTGACTCGGAAATGTGTTAAATAATGTAAATAACTCTAATATTATCATAAAACGCATTTGAAATGTTAAATAAATTTAACCAAATATGGTTAAAAGGACTAAACTCACATATTTCTAAAGATAAGATACTAAATTAGTTCAAAGTTTTGAAAAGAGATTAATTCTAATATTTACTTAAAGTAAAGAGACTAAAAACATACTAACATTTTATTTTATATCTCTTCTAGTGTGATGATGTATGTTTTATGTACATGTTATTAGGGTTAGAAAATGTATTACTCTTATGATATTTTCATCTTCAAAAGAGGTGTTGATATTATTCTTCAAAAACTAAAAAACATTACATGAAAATATTTTTAAGAAACGTTTTTATTTCCTTCTTCCCTCTAAGTTGTTAATTTTCTTCCAAATTTTGTCATCTTAATTGAAACTTTATCCTCTTCGTCTCATGAGAGACTAAATAAGTCCCTTGTCAAAATTATTGAATTTTTTACATAGATAGCACACTTTCCATCTTTTTTTTACCAAAATAGCATATTGTAACTTTTGTTTACTCAAATAACACGCTTTTATTGTGTTAATTCATAGTTCAAGTTTTGGAAAACTGAATTCTAAATATGATTTTGCGTTAGCATGTTTTTTTAACAAAAACACCACAAATATGTTCAGAATTGGGTTTCCCAAAAATCGAATTATGTACAAACATATTAAAAATCGAATAATGTAAATGAAACTCACATTATGCTATATTGGTAAAAAAAGTGACTGTGTTGGGAAAAAATCCTCACTTACCTCCATAAAACATAACTCGAGATGAATTTAATATTTCATGATAACTATTATTCTTTACGTCTTTCACCATCATATACAAATATCACAATTCATAGTTTTTTTTTTTTTGTCAGTAAACAAAATTAATGTATATATATAACACATATAGTTTACTGACTTAGCTTTTAGGTATATGTACTTGCCCCACCTACACTAGATACAAAATGTTCCCATCAATAAACATTTAGATAATGTTGGTAAATGTATAAAAAAATCCTTGTGTATGCTTAATACTCATGCTGCTGCAGCATCCTCTACCTATAATTTATCCCATTGGTATCTTCTTGTCTCTCACCAGATACTTTGTCCACCATATTACCCTAAAAAATACTACTCTTCTATTCCAAGACCTACACCCCACACTTTCCCTTTACACCCTTTTCATCCAAAGTATTGCTCCTTCTGCATCTTTCCACCAAATTCTTTACCCTATATTTGCTCCTCTACCATAATTATGATGGAGATTTTATTAAAATAGAATATTAATATGTGACTCGAATATAATCACATAAGAGATCGACATTATTTTATTACTTTTATCGATATAAAACTTAGACTCGTATTTAAGTTATTTTGAACAAATTTATAGAATGATAAGGATTTTGAAAATAAAAAATGTTTACTCTAATCTTATGTTTTTACTCTCTTAAGAATCACACTCCCTGTATCATCTAGGTTTCTTATATATATTCCTATCTGCACAAAACCAGGAATAAAACTCTTCAGTGGGCACTAAAATTTGTAAATACAGTTACCACCCGTGATTGTATGAGTAATCATAACCTCTTTTTCCCTCTAATGTAATAATCCAACCATATCTTAACAATATATTCAGGCACGGTACGTCTTTTAAGACTATTTTTTGAATAATTTTCAACGCTATTAATTTGTAATTTATCCCATCTTAGTTGTTATGGGGCCTCTACAAAATGACAATCTTAGAGTGGTTCTCAACCTAAATCTATAATGCCCCAATTTTAGGTTTCATTTCATATATTTGTTGCAACCATGTTACCCCTTTTCTTTCACAACCTCGTTTTTCTCGAACCATACCAATTTTATATTTTATTTTAGTTAAAATAGTGTTTTTTAATTCTCTAATTCTTATAAAAAAATTAATTAAATTTCCAGTTTTATCTGATTTATTTTTGTTAGGTTTTATAGAAGGGGTTTCACTAGGAAGATATAACACGAATGAGATCTGAGTCCAATCACATAAGAAATTGACACAATTTTCAACCTAAAATCTTAAGTTAATGGGTTTATAGTTTTTATTCTTATACAGTGCTCTACTTTTTTCATTTCTAGTCAATGTGGGGCTTAGACTCACACTTTATTCTTAATAATTTTAATCCTTTAATCTTATAAAATGATTTAATTTAGTTATTTTCATTAGATTGATATTAATTTTTTGCTAAAATTAATATATCAACTCATTTCACTTAACAAATCTAAAGATTCAAATTAATTTTATTTTATAAGTAAAATTATTTGATGTATAAATTATAAAAAAAAATTGCATCAATCTAACGAAAAAAATTTAATTAAATTATTTTAAAGAATTAGAAGATTAAATTAAATTAAATAAAAAAAATTAATTGAATTTTTCATGAAAATTAGATAACCAAAATAGAATTTTAACTTTTAATATTTTATTTTTCTGACTCTTGATATCCTTAGGGGAGCAGGTTGGCCATTACATCTTGCTTTCTAAGCTTTTCAAAAACTTATACCATAAACTTCTCATGCTATTATCTAGCACTAACCACTTTATGTTCTTGAATGAACCTTTTCTTAACTACTATTTTTTAACTACCCTAATTAGAATATTTGATTAATTGTTCAGCAAGTTTGAAAGATATCTGTATATAAAATACTTGATTATGAAACTATAATCTTCATTGCAACTTTTCCAAGGATACATAGTGCAAAAATTCAACTCAAATTTCTTTCAACCAACTTCATAAATGATGTTGACTAAGTAGTTAACTGATTGCTCCAATTATTTTCTCTTAGTTTTACATGTGAAATTATCAACCAACTTTGTGGATGATTAATTTTTGTCAACAAAACTAACAATATTCTAGTGAATTTTCTTTCTCGATCATATCGTTTTATATTGAATTTGAATAAGATAATGAAGTTTAATTATACTCCAACCAATTTGATTAGTTTGTGCATTTTCATTTGCCACTTTTCTTTCGTGTTGGTTAATGATTGCATGGTTGTTCTCCAATCAATTTCATTTCATTATCTGAATCTCTCTTTCTAACTTTAGTAACAAAGAAGCTTTTGAAACAAGCTGGCATGTTCCATATTCAAATGGATTTGTTATGCCAAATGAATTGTTAATTCTTGTATTAACCCTAATCTATGCGAATCATTGTTGAGCTGAGAATGAATTGTCCACTTTTGTAGGGCTGCCACAAAACTGAAGGGAAGGTGGGTCCCCTTGTAGCTTGTGTTTAGGATTATACCATCCCATATGAAGGATTTGGTTCTGAATAAAACCTGCACTCAAGAATCCTTTTCGTTTTCTTTCTCAACAACTACTAAAATAGAATGTCCTTTTGCAAAACCATCATATCATGCACTTTTAATTATAAAATGGCTTAACCATTTATGTCTTTTCTTAATCCTTACCTATAGTTTATTGGAATATTGAAGTATTAACTCAAAATTTAACATTAGATAAAAATAAAAAATAAAAAATATATAAAAAAATTAAGTCTTAAGATTTTAGATTTAAAGTATGATTAAATATGTTTTTAGTCCCTTAAATTTTCAGTCAAAATCAGAATTAGTCTCTTTTCAAAACTAATTTTAGCCCTATTTAGTCTTTCAACTTTAGAAATATGTGAATTTAGTTATTTTAACAAAATTTTGTTAAATTTATTTGACATTTCAAATACATTTCAAGATAATTTCTTAATTAATATTGAAGCGAAAATATGTCAATTGGTGTAAACAATTCCTATGATGAAACACGTTGAAAATGTTAAATAAACTTAACAATATTTGGTTAAAATGGCTAAATTCACACATTTTTAACTAATGCTGGAGGATTAAATTGGGTCAAAGTTTTAAAAAGAGACTAATTTCAATTTTCAGTGAAAATTAAAAGACAAAAAACATTATTTAACCCTTTAAAGTATTGTATGAACTTCGAAAAGGAATTTAATTTTAATAATTGAAAAATATATATGAGGATTGAATATAAATATAGACTAAAATAGAAAGCATAATTTATTGACATTTAAATATACAGCCAAAAATATAATGAAACCAAAATATAAAAGCTTCCTTAAAAACACAATCTATCACTATTATGGTGTTGTTTGGCATCTAATAGGGTCATATAGTTAATCCCTTAGTAGTTAAAATGACCTAATTGAGTACCTAATTTATTCCATTGAGAGTAGTTTGTTCCTTTGCCTCAGTCAATTTTTTATGGCAATTTTATTATAAATCTGCTCATTTCCTTTTCAAAATGTTGATTTCTTATATGAATGAAATTTGCCTCGATTGTAACACAAAAAGATAACAAAATAAAAAGTCACATGATTGTAGAAAGCAAAGTCCACCCTTTGTGAAACTCCATCCATGCATAGCCTAATTAGTGGTGGAGGAACATTAATATGTTTTTACTAATTAAAATTAATTAAAACATATTTTAATTATTTTTTCTTCTAAATTAAAAAGAAATGAAATTTGTCCAGATTTATAAGTTGTAATAAACTAGATTAATAAAAAAGTGCCATAATGAGAATATTCTAAAAAAATTATAAAGAGCTCTTAAATTATCGTCCGAGTAATATTTTTGTTCACACAAACAATTTATAATATTTTCTTTATGATTTATAATATGTTTTTAGCATTTAAAACTAATAATTTTTTAAATAAACTGTTCGATATTTAAAACTTTCCAATTAATACTCTAACGTATGTTATTATTAGAAATTTTTAGCGCATTAAAATATTATATATATACCAAAAAGCATAAATATTGATCTATCTGGTTTACCTACATTAAAATTTGTAATAATGAATTTTCTTCTAATAATATATATTTTTAATCTATAAAATTAGATAAATAGAGAATAGTATCACAAATATTTTATATTATGAAAAGTCATATATTATATATTATATTTGTAGATTTTTAGAGAAAAATATGTTTTAATCTCTCAAGTTTAACGTATGAAAATAATTTCTGGTCAAAACTTTAATATTTATGAGTTTCTTTTTCAAAAATATTAATTTTATTCTCTATTTTATAAATCTATTTTATAAAGACGTTATAATTTTAAAAATTATTGTTTGCTACATAAGATAAATTGTAACACCATTAGATAATAGGGACAAAAAAATATTTTTAAGTCTAATAAATGCAATATTTAATCATCTTAATGTTAAGTATTTATATTTAATACTGTAATTAATGTCATTTAATAAATGCATTTATTTTTATATTTATGTAATTTTACATTGTCATTAGTATTGAATTGGATGTTAATATTATAATTCTTAATTGTTGGTGGTTTTTTTTTTCTAACAAGACTGTGTTTATATTCCAAGTTGTGATTGTGAAGACATGTAACATAATTTTCAGCTTAAATGGTTAGGAAGAGAAACACCATTGAAAATTAATTAATGTCGATCATCCGAATTTAACTAGTTGAATGTGTACTAACTGTATATTCAAGTAATCTAGTCATGCCACACATACACACACACATATATATATATATATATATATATATATATATATATATATATATATATA
>Ga0214542_1004160_pt1 | contig 28926 bp, 13 predicted proteins | sample CNSS1metaG_FD_160096 | JGI IMG/M metagenome (GOLD analysis project Ga0214542, IMG submission 160096) | Root nodule microbial communities from cowpea collected in UCLA plant growth center, Los Angeles, California, USA - CNSS1 | ecosystem: Host-associated > Plants > Roots > Nodule | place: USA...
TTCTGCGAAACGGATTTCACAATCCATTTCGGTAAAAAAAAAAAAGCCAAAACGGAGAAGAGCGAAAGATGGGGCCTGCGGAGTTGCGCAAAAGAAAGGAAAAAGGAGAAAAGGAGCCTGCGGAAGCTCTGTGGGAGAATGGGAGAAGAACATAATGTGGGAGAAGAGTGTGTGGAGGCGGTGTGAGTGGGAGAAGAGACGCGCAGCACAACACCTAGGTCAAAGATTCTTCTGGGGTGCATGGAATCTGATTCTTAATGCTTTATTGGAGTGCGTTTTGGGGTGCAGGGTGAAAGTGTATGGTTTTGGGGTGCAAATGCGGTAAAAGAGATAATAACTCTTAATTTTTACCATGAACAAACATGAAAAAAAATTTGGTTTTGGAAGTACAGGAGATATTATTGGAAGTGGGAGAAGCCCCCTTCAATTTTCAACTTTGGACTTTTTTAAAAGTGAAGTCTTATGTAACTAACTATGTTTCACATTTGTGACCAATGTCTAAAAAATATTATAGGACTACTCATAAAATGATAAAATTTGAACTATCATATACCATAAAATGTTTTAAGGTTAGTGGCTATAAATTTTGACCATATATATATATATATATATATATATATATATATATATATATATATATATATATATATATATATATAAAGATATAAACTAAGGTGTTTTAAACTTGATTTGAAGAATACTTTAACTCTATATACAAAAAAAAAAATTACTTGAAAAAATAATTTTGTAAAATCAGCTTTTATTTTTTTTAAACTCAATCCAAACATACAATTGCAAAAGTTAACAAAACATACATCTGAAAGAAAAAAAAAAGTTGAAAGGTTAGTTTTGCTAGGGTTGGATTTGACCTGACACGAGAGAAGAAAACAAATGAAAGAAATGACAAGTGAAATTGCACAAATTGGAGACAGAGGAGAAAAAGATGAAGTAGATTTTCAAGTTACTCCACACACACAGAGCCCTGCAACTACGCTAACTTTGCTTTCTCACTTTTTGTGACTATGCAATGTCTGTTGGAACACATCATGCATGTAAATTTTAGCACCTACCCATGATCATTGAGATCAGAATACGATCATGTATCAGGTGTATTCACAGGAAGAAAAAGGTTATGATAAATATCCTAAAGAATGTGATAAAAAAGGATATAAACAGGAGGAGAAGGTATATTATTGGAGTGGTTTTTGTACCTCTGTTCTCCCCTGTTTTTTGGTTGTGAAAATTATGGGACATGTTAAGTGACAGCACCACCCGTGCATGGTCTCTGTGGTTGAAAGTTACAAGTGTGAACTACAGAGTGGAGACAGGATAATAATGAAGTATGAACAGAACAGAACCGTGCGAACAAAATTCTGATTAACCGACATGTTTGATTGATGGGTTTACCATTGTCATATGGGGCACCCGTGTTCAAAATTGATGTGACATACGTATATCTCAGACCCTTCCTATATATGAATAGATAAAAGATAATGTAAAAAAAAAAAAGAAAAAAAATCTCTTTCTCATTTTTATCCCAAAATGTCACTTCTTCTTCCTGTTTTTTCTTTTTTTCTCTCTCTCCCTCTGTTTCTTATTTAAACCTATCCAAACCATAAACAATGAGTTTTTTTTTTCGTATAAATTGTTACTATAATGAATTTATACAATTTTAACTTATAATATATTACATTATTGATTAAATCATTGGTATAATAGTTTTAATACGATGGATTGTATAAGTGGATGTATGTACAGCTAAAATTATGATATATATGATTCAGGGGTTACTATGACTATTTTACGTACTTATCTTTTTTTTATTAGTTTATAAAGATGTAATTGAAAAATATAAGGTTAGTATAATGGTTTGGAAAGAAAAATAAATAAATAAATTTTGTTAAGATTTAGAATCATTTGTATATAAATTATGTTCGTTAAAATTTGAGTTTGACATATTTATCATTAAGATATGTGTAAAATTATATTAGATTCAAAATTAAATTATTTTTTTATAAAATAATAATTTTTAATATATGTAAAGATAGTATAGTAGAGATTATAATCAATTTATGCATGAATTTACACCAAGTTAAGTAGATTGATTTGCATAAAAGTTGTATTACAGGATGTTAAATAACTAATGGCTTAAATTTCATTCAGAAGTAGTGTGTAGAACTTAAGTTGTGATTATATTAGTAAATGTCAGATTTTCATCATGAAAGCAAACATTTATTTAGATATACATTTTTTTATCCAATGACACCACATGTATTTAGATATGTTAACATCAGTACATTTAAGTCAATTGAGTTAGTTTGTGAATAAGCATGTGCTTGTGTGTATGAGGTTTGCATGTGTGTCTATGTAGTTCTATAATACGTGATATCTTCATTGTTTTTCTATCTTGTGTAGTTTATTTATTTTTCTTATGTTGAAATTCCTTTATCTGTCTTTTATTCCATATACTATTGTAATTATGTGTACCATTGTAACAAATATACAATAAGCTTTAGTGTGTTATTTGTTATCAGTTTATTTGATTTTATCAATTTGCACGCCAAAATACATATCATGTTTATATATGTAAACATTTTTCTTTATAATTTTCATTTTTTTTTATTTTTTTCTCTAATGTGATAAATATATCATATTAAACTTTCAGTATCAAAGTTTGGTTAAAAAAATAAGCAAACAAAAGAAAATCACTTAACTTAGTACAAGGAGTGAGCATGAGTAATTATCATAAAAAAGTGACCGTCTCTAAAATAAGTAGAACAATTCAAGATAATTAATTACATACACATTACAAGAAAAATGTTTGATTAATTTTAGAAACAAAAGATAATTAGTAAGTGTAATATTATGATAATTAATTTATAAACTAAAAATTATTGATATCTAAAATAATCTTATTATTAATAAAAAAATTATAACTTATTTATAAATTAGTCACTAAATTAATCTCTAATATTAGCTGTGAAAATTTTAATTACTAATAAAATTAATGTTTATATTAGTCACTAATTATTTATCTATTTTTTTATATTTAATAGTAGTTGAAATACTTTATCCAAATAACAAAATTAAAATTTTTTAAATTTAATTTTGTTATCCGAACAAAATATTAACAAAATAAAACAATTTAAAATTAAATAAATTTAAATTTAATATATTTAAATATCTTAAAAATTACAAATTTTCTTATCCAAACACAATATTAATTTCTAAAATATTAACATTGATAATATAAAATTTTAAAATAATCAAAACAAAAGTCACCTGTACCAAAATGTTTTCAGAAACGTTTGAATGCGTTTAATGAAAGTTTATTTGAGTCCGTCTCTTTAAATCTCAAACCTTAATTAAAATAATGAACATAATTATCAATTAAATTGAAGAGATTGATAAATATATCCTAATTTGAAAACCACCCAAAACCAGAAAGTGAATTGAAAAGACAAGATATATAATTTAATCTTTGAAAAAATTTGTATAGTATATCATTGTGATTTTGGTTCGAAGGAGAGAATACCCAATAATTCTTCATTCTTTATAAGTTGAATCTAAGAATAACTTTATACATATCCTTTCAATAATCTTGCAAATCTTATAATATTGCGATGCAGTCACTGAGCTTTGCAAAAAATAATACTAAAAATGTAGTAATTAATTTACAGATTTCTTCCGAACTACTTCCTTCAAATGTTTGAAATTTTATTGCTCCCTTTTCTTCTAAAAAACAATTATCTTTCTATATCCTTTCTTTAATCTTGATTCAACGATCTACATTTTACACACTTTAGTTCCATTTACTTACTTTTTGATTTAAGATTTAAGCATTCACTTTTTGTACTTTACTTTTCATTTGCTTTTGACCTTATTACATATTTTCAAGTTCTCCATTTACATTCCCCACAAAATTCAGGTCATTACGTTTCTGCAAACTTTACTTTCAATGCTTTCTCTGTAAATCATTATATTTGTTCAAATTCTATTTAACTTTCATAACTCCAATTAACCGTCTATGTTAGAATCTTGGTCACAACGAATTAAACGAGATGTTAGCTTGTTTTAATATGAAAACACAGCGTTATTCATTTAACTAAAACGAACCGATAATGGAGATATAATTCATTCGAAATCTCACCAAAAACCATAATCTTATGAAAGCAGAGTTAAGAAAGTGTGTGTTTGAAACAGCAACATTGAAAAGTAGCTCCGAAGATAAGGAAGTAAAAATCCAAGTGAGGAGAAGATGAAGAAATTACCTGAACGATGAAGATGATAGATGCATGCAGAGGTTGGATGGAGAAAAATGATTTAAGGGCGATGGAAAATTCCTAAGGGATCGCATGATCGAAATCAGAGTGAAGCAGTGGTAAAAAAAAGGTGGAAAACCAGAACTGCATGGGAATGCAAGACTTAGATCAATGCGATCCCTTTGGAAGTCTCCACCAACAATAAGGTTTTTGTTCTGGTTCTTCATCAAACACCTTCGATATATCTATCTATATATGCTACTCCAAAACCAAACTGTGGGCTCCTTCATCATTCATCACGGTAAATGGAAAGTAAAATAATGGTGGGGCTTTTCATGCCTTCCATGCATCATCCTCTACCTGTTTCAATTCTCACATGCACTTCGACTCACCTCAAATCAAGGTGCCAAACAAAATGTTTCAAACAATCAAATTACTCAACCACCTTTAATAATTACATTATGTAGATAGATACACGATAAAGAGTTTAAGTTTTTCGTTAAACAAATACTTAAATAACATATAAAATATATAGTTTGTTTTGATGACCGACAAAAACAAATATTTCTGATAAAAAACATTAATCTATTATCTAAGCTTTCTTATAGTAAAGTTATGAAATTTTGATAATTTATTAGGTTTAAGGGTAAGGTGAGAGAAGTGAAGAGAATAGGAGTGATTAAATATTGCAATAGGTTTTGGATGAAACATTGAGGACATAAAGCAAAAGCACACATAATGAAGGAAAATTCTAATGGTAGGAGCAATGTGTGTCATTATCAAAAAAGACTATGCCTAGCTTCTTCCCAACACCATTAGCTGTTTGATAGCAACCTTCACCATCCTTAAAAGCCAAATAATCTTGCATTATATTGTCGGTCCTGTAATTATTAACACAATTCACTGCTCATTAAATGGACTCAATGTTTGTGAATTAACTTACCACGAAAATTAATATTTTGACAATTAAATTTTTTGATAATTTTTTTATATTCTTAAATAATATTTTTTAAATAGTTTAAAATATAAAAAAGTAAAAAATAGAAAATTACTTAAAAATATTTATCTCATATTATAAAAAAAGTTGTTAAAATTTAATGGTTACAAAATTATTTTCGTTAATTTATATATTTAAGAAATGTTTGTCGATATATAATTTTTTCTTTTTTGAAAAGTCAGACTAATGATCATGGTCATGGACATGAGAAAGAGGTTTGTATTTCCCAAAAACCATAAGAGTTGAAAAACAATAAATTATTAGATGAGTGGGAATGGAGGACAAGAAAAAGCAAAGCCATTTATTTATCATTATTATTAATGAGGAAGGAAGAGAGGAAAATGGTAGCTACTATTTTACGATTTCTATCTTTTCATTTAAGCTATTCCTAAATTAATAATATTATCTTTCTTTTTCTTTCATTTTTTGATGTTTTTTTTATCAACGTCATCTATAAGTGTTTTAAGATATTGTCAAAAAATAATTTGACTTGATGAAAAAATAAGGTAAAAATTATTTTTATCAAGTATTACGTCCCCACTGTGTTGAAATAATTAGAATTCAATATATATTACCAGTTGTGTGTAATTATTTTATTAATTTTTTATGTTTGATGCATGCATGATTATTACACACGCACATCTTTGGGGTCAACTATTAAAATTATTTATTTATTGTTTTGATGACTTGTTTCTTCAATTTTTGTGATGAATTTAACATTCTAGCTGAATTCAAACAACTTACCGATCAACGAACCAAAATCATCACAACTCTTCGTCCTACAACACAATCGAGTGATTATGTCCACGCAAAGTTTTTTTTATCGTTTCTTTCTATAAACCTTTAGTTGTTTATATTATTAAATCATATCAAGTTGACGCTAAATTAATAAAATAGACTAATTTATCTTTTAATAACCACTTAGATATCGTGATTGATCTCTTTTATCTTAACGGTTCTTAAGAATTGAACAATAAAGTGAAAAAAAAAATCAACGTTTAATAATGAAGTTTGGAAAATTTCGCTATAAAAGAAAAATTTTATTATAATTATATTAAAAATCATATTCTAAATGTTTTTTAATCGGTTAATAAGATACAAAATATTAGATATGCACAATTGAAATTCATTTTTGTTTTAAAGTTTAATATAATTTATTTTTTAACGTTTGAAAATGAATATATAATTCTCCTAATCCAGCTACATTAAATTTTTTTCAAACACCATTTTATGTTGGTATTAAATTATTTATATCATTTGATACGTTTCAACTCAAATATTAGACTATAATGCATTTTAACATATTAACATCAACGACTTAAGATAATTATATTTATTCATTCTTAAAATTTAAAACTTTCAATTTCTTAGACATGTTTAGTGAAAGGTATTTAACCCTCTAAACAATAACAATCTATCCTTAAAATTGAACTAAAATATAAAATATATTATCTGATAATAAAAATTGCAATGTTATTCTATCCCAATTTTTTATATATTAATATATCTAACTTATGTATTAGGACACGTTGTTCACGTCAGAACAATAAACTGGAAACCATAGAAAGATTATAAACAATGCAACCCACACCACACTTCTGAAGTTATATATGAAAAATCTTGATATGTAAACTCTGAAAGAGAGAAACACTAATCAATATGCAACTTGATACCTTTATAATACTAAAAAAATGTAACAAGAGTTGGTTTTTGACTTAAGATAAAAGAAATCCTGGGTGCAACAAAAGAACGTGTTTTTCTTAGACGATGTGATGAATGGCACACACGTAAGGAACTGAAGAATTTATTTTGATGAAAGCACAATCGCATACAGGTGAAGAATTTGTTTACGTAGTGGATAGTGGTAGAGTGAGGAAGTGTTGGCTCAAAAGAAAGAAGTGCATGACATAGCAGGTAGGTACCTTTCCGAAGTACATAGGACGTTTGGTCAAAATCGGGAATCCTTGGGATTAGGACCCTACAGAAATAGCTTCAGATACTAGAAGTACACAAGATTTAGTTCACGAAGGATAGTGAAAAACGAGGGAGATTTATGATGTCTTTGGATGGATGATAGTATGTTTCGTTCATCATCGGATAACTGGTTTCAGCTTAATCAAATATTTAATGTAATATATAAAATTATATACATTGTTATTATATTTTATTATTAATGTTTATTATTAATATTTTAATTATTTTATTGTTGGAGAAGGAAGCAGGTATGACCTTTCTAATCTAAAATTTGTATCTAAGTTTCATATTGAGTGAAATGAGAAATGAAAAAGTTGAGCACCAAATAAATATGAAGTATATCTATTTTTTAAGGTTTTGATTTAAGAGTGATGTCAATCACGAACGGTTTTTGAAGAGACAGAGAAGAGTGACGACTCCCCCAATATTTTTTATTTTTTATTTTTTAAATTTATATATTTTAAAATTATATTTATATATTATTTTATTCATTATATTAATTTAGTTTAAAAAAAATTTTTCAAATGTATTTACGTCAATTAAAACTTCTTAAAAATCCAAGAATTGAAGAAAATGAAAAAATATCTTTAAAGTTTTTAGAGTTACATACGATGAATCTGAAGATTCTTTAGAACGTGAGTTGTCGTGATACGAAAAAGCGTCCTCAAATTTGACAATACTCACCAAATCAAATAGACAAAGTACGAAGGACTTATATAAAATGGGGTTCATACCATGATTCTTCCGATTAGAATAAATACAATTGAAATTTATTTTTTGCAATAAAAATAATCAATATCACGTTGAGAAATAAAATAGAAGCTGTATTCTTAACAAATAGTATGATAATCTATATGAGATGACAACAAACTTTATTTTGATTCAATTATGAAGATTTTAAGTCATTGCATAGCATAGAGTATCACTATGATTAAAGTTGATTTTTTTCTTTTTTTAATATATTATTGTTGATAATAAACTTTATTTCACTTTCATATATATTATTGTCATATTTTGTCGGATTATACTATCATGTGTTTTATTTTGAGTAAAGAAAATGATGAGAGGAAATATTTTTTTTAATTAGAAAAAACAATTTATAAATAAAAATATAATTTAATCCTTCTTAAATTTTTGTCCAGATTTCATCACGGATGACAATCTTTTATACGTGAATTTAATTCATATCCCACTAATATTATATCTCTCTCGTAATCGTTTCTCTGAAAAGATCCAACAATTCAAACAGAAGGAAAAAAAAAAGAGAAGAAGAATAAGTGTAAAACCGTAAAAGTGATAAAACACCAACAAATCTTCATGCATCAAGGGAAGCCTTCCTCCCATTTTCCCTCTTTTGGTCACACAAATCATTGGCACTATTCCGCCTTTTTTATCTGTGTAAATAATAACTTAGTTGATACACACACAGCCTTAAACCTAGTTTTAGTTAAATATTGTTTTAATGTTTGATTAGAATTTAACTCTATTTTCAACTTTTATACATTTAATTTTTAAGTTTTAAAATAATGATTATAATCTTTTTAATTCATCGACTTTCAATATCATATAAAAATCGAAGGATCGAGAATATATTTATTTAAACTTTCACCTATTATAACACATCGTTTCAAGTGAATTAACCAAATCAATCATAGTGGTGAGTTCACTATTAGTCATTTGATTCATGTCAAGAGAAAGAAAACTGAATAAGACAAATTAAAAGAAAGTTTAGGTCCTGAGAATTAAAATAAGTATTTGTGAGGTGTATTTTTCCTTGGGACAGGTCCAGCACCAACTGAAGAACAGAAGACTTTTTGCCATGACCCACTTAACCTACCCTTGGCGCAATTCCGGAGATTTTCCTTACAACTTACCCTTTAAAGTCTCCCTCTAAAAAAGTTCTCTGTCTGCTACTCATTACACGCTACTAATTGGCTACCAACACCCTCTCTCAATCCCTTACTATTTCTTCTCTTCCAAACTATGCACATACAAAGAAATTATGAACCACCACTTTCAAACTCTATTCACTATCTTAATGTTGTTTTTCTACCTTAAAAAAATAAAAACTTAGGCACATAATTAACAAACATAGCCTTTGACATCCTTGTTGGTCCAACCTTAATCGGTCTTATTACGAGTTTTGAACTAATGAAGAGGAAAAATGGTTGCAACTTTCTACCAAAGCAAAGACAAATAAAGAAAAAAGCACGACACATAACAAGGCTTTACAATGGAATCAAACCTCAACATCTTACACTTTCAGACTCCAAACTTGATAAAGGAATCTTATATTTCTTTATGTAATCAAAATTCAACCACTATTGCCTCTTTATTGTGGGATATGATTTTTACACTCCACAATGGAGATAGTTAAATGTTTTTGGAGTTCAGGAAGTCTTTTAGTTTGCAATACATGGAATCTCTAACTTCAAGTACAGGAAGTATTACACTTTTCAATATATTATTACATCGTGAATATCTATTCTTCTCTATATAACCTATTATTTACCTCCATTTTATTACATGACTACTTTCTTCTTCTTTCAAACTTTTTATCATAATAGACCAGGTTTTAGGATTTTAAAAAGACTTAAAAATTTTAAGTTAATTAATTTCACTGTGGATTTGAATCAGATTGGATTGGAAAATAATTTTCTTTTTTAATATAGAACAAATTAAACCTAATTTCGTGGGTTAAACAAATTCAATTAGGATTAAAGTTGATTTATCATTTTTTTTGGGTTAATTATATTTTAAATTCCTACTAAATTTATAAACTTTTAATTGAGAATTGATTACTTAATAAGTTTAATTTTGTCAATTGAATCATCACAGTTAATTTTTCTGTTCTTAGGTGGGTGATGTTGTTAACTCACAGAGATTATTTGAAACAGAAGACACTACTCCTCTGTACATTACTTATTCGCCCAGCGAAAAGGTTTATAGACTTAACTTTTACAACTGATAAAAAAAGACAGGAAACACAATAGCACTAAAAAATCCTTAAATGTACGTAAATGTACATAAACATGCATAATAAAAAATAATTATAATTTATATTTATTTAAAATAGTAAATAATAACTGCTGAATTAGAAATTCAGTTAACAAATGTGACCGTTAAGAAGTTGGTTATTATTTTGCCATATCACATTGTCCTCTTGTTCAATTGTGATCATATGTTATTTTATTATTTTAAATTTTATAATTTTATAATTTTATAGTTTTAATATTTTAATTCAAAATTGTATAATTATAAAATTGTAGTATATTTTTATTTTTTATTCAAATAATAAAATCATAATTTTATATTATACAACTTCAAATTAAAATAATAAAATTATAATTGTCTAAGGATTTGCAAGATTTTTTCTCTCTCATAAACAACAAAAAATCTATTTGGTTAAATAAAGTATTATTTTATAAAGTTTGTATTTGTATAAATGTTATGGATATAAAAGATGATGTATTAATTTTATTGAAAAAATTATTAATTACATGATATTGTTATGCATTAAGACTTTTGTATTAACTAAAATTTTTATTTTATATTTTTGTCCTACAACAAGTTTCTTATAACCACTACGTTAACCATTAACCTAAATGTATATTTTAAAATTATTATTTTTCAGAAATATTATTTAAAAAAAAAAAACATTATAATTATCCCAACATTTACCTTAATGGAATTCAATTTTCAGTGTTGGAAAAATGTAAAACCAACTTCTAAAACATTTTTTTTTCAATATGCAATTAAATAAACTGTCTCTCCCAAGGTAGAAGTTTATAAGAAATTTTCAAATAATAAAATCATAATTTTATAATTATATAATTTTAAATTAAAAATATAAAAATATATAATTATAAATTTTAAAATTATAAAATCATAAATTATAAAATAATAAGATGATATGTAGTGACAAGTCACTAGAGTGACATAACAACATAATAATCACGCCAATCACTTAACAGTCACATCACGTTTAACACAGTAATATAATTTAACAACGGATTGTGAAAAAAATTATATTTACTGAGTACTCGATCAACCACAAAAATCTATTAGATACTTAATTGAAAGCTTTCAAATTTATCAGAGACTTGCAACATAGTTAAACATACCTTCTTAATAATTTGTTTTTTTTTATAATTGGTTATTACTTATAATTACTATGTTGATAATTTAATGTTTTGAAATACTTTATGATATTGTTGAATCATGTTTGAACAAGTTAGATGTTTAATTGATTTATTTGTCAAATTATATATTTAATTTTTAACTACCATTTTATAATAATAATAATAATGTTTGAAATTACCAACTTTATTTGTACTTTATATAAAAATTAAGTCGAATTAATATATTTTGATTATATTTCAATAAATATATAAAATAAATTAAAAGAATTAAATGTCTTGAATAAGTCCATCAAACAATGTATTGAGTCAAATTATAAATTTTTTAGTTTACAATAAAATAAATTGATTGAACTAACTCAATCTTGGGTGAACTTATCTTACCTTGACAATCCTAGTAACTGTGATTCGTGAAATAGACATAGTTTTAAAACTTTTAATGCACCAAATTCACTTTCAAAAGAACCAAGATAATGAAAAGAACACAATACACATAAATTCAAAATATTGTTATTTTGACATCTTGTTGCTTGATGTTCGTAAATAAATAAATAAATCAATAAATATATATATATATATATATATATATATATATATATAAACAACACTTTTTTTTGGTTTGATTGTGTTGTCATCTGTTGAGTATTAACTAAGAATGACAATGGGTCGGATCGGGTACAGATAGTGCCTACCCGCAACCCGACCCGAAAAAAAAATAAAATTTGCCCATCACCCGCCTGTTTACCTGCCGGATACTCGTTTAAAAAATACCCGCGGATAATTTTGAAACTCGTGAGTACCGTGGATACCCGATACTCGTAAATGTTTTAAAAAAAATTTTGTAAATTTTTTAATATAAAATTATAAAAATAAAATATAAATTAAATTAAATTTTAATTATAATTAAATTTGACATAATAAAATATACTGTTAATTTTAATTTTAATTAAATTTAACTTAATAAACTAAAAATTAGATTTTAATTTTAATTTTTTTGCGAGTAACATGTTCCCGCGGATATTAAAATATCCGCTACCCGCGGGTAATAAATACCTGCGGATAGTAACTATCCGCCACAGATTTTATCCGCGAATATCTGCAGGCGCGAATATTTTTGTCATCCCTAGTATTAACAATACATTTATTTTGATATTTTAAAAATCTTTTTGATATGATTTAAGGTGCTAATATGTTTTTGGTGTCTTTCAGGGAGAAAATTTAAATTAGTTACTCGTTAAAACTTTTGATCAATTTAATTCTCTTATTTATAAATGCATGAATTTTATTATTTTAATAAAATTGTTAAGTTTATTTAACGTTTAGTGCACATTGAAGTAGAAATACGTCAAACGATATGAACAATTAAAAGAATTGTACATTGAAATGACGGAAATGTGCCAAACTATATAAACAATTGAAATCCTGTCATAAAAAAATCAAATAAACTTAACAAAATTAGGATAAAAGAACTAATTTCACACATTTCTAATGGTAAAAGACTAGATTCATCAAAAGTTACGAAGATGAACTAATTTAAATTTAAGAGATCAAAAATATATTTGACCTTTTTAAAACATAAGAAATCAGTGTATCCATAAGTATATTTTAAATGTACAGTAGAAAAACAATATAAAAGAAAATTAGAGAGAGTTCAAATTCAAGAAGGTGTTCTTAATACATGAAAAATTATTAATTGGTAATTATTATGATTAATATTAGTGTTTATTTTTTTTAAGATATTAATAAATAAAAAATATAATTACAAATTAAATATTATAACAATTATAAAAATGAAAATGATTAATTATTAAAAAGAGAATTAATTAATTTTGAGTTCCTAATAATTCGAAGAACTTTTAATCGAGTATCTAATAAATTTTTATTATTGATTGAGTTCTCAAAACTTAAAAACTGAGTGATATGGTTAACTGGATAATTATAATATTATAAAATCACATGAAATGAAAACTAAATAATATGATAAAAACTGAGTCATATGGTTAACTGGATAATTATAAAATTATAATATTATAAAATTAATGAAATGAAAACTAAATAATATGATAATACAAGATAACCCTCACACAAACACTATTAAAAAATTTTAAAATTTTCAGAATTCACTAAATTATAAAAGATTAAAAACTCAATTGAGTTAATTTTAAAATTATATATGGAGAAAACTAAATATAATTATGGACAAGCAAACCATTTCATGGGAGAATCGAAGACGTGATCTACTGAATTAAGGACAGAAGATTTTAACCGCCGGACTACAAAAAACTGCCAGAATATTAGTATACCCTAAAAGAAGTTGATCAATTGTAGAATACTAGCGAACTCTAAAAATCCCTAAATCCCCTTCTTCCCGCGCCTTTCTCCTCCCTATTATTCTCAAATTTCTTGCTTCTTCGCCGTTTTCTCTCTGAAGAAAATGGTTACACAGTTCGGCATCAAATTGGCCGTCCACCTCATCACCAATCACTTCGGCAATCTCGTCGCTGTAATTCTCTCACTTTCGCGTCTCTCTGATTTATTTTGCATCGGCATTGATATTGAAGTTTTGTGTGTGCAGAAAGTATGCGAAAATCTATTTAGTCATGGAGTCCTCACTTTGGATCAATTGGTTCGCTACTCGGAGCTTACTAAGGACCAAGTCAAGAACTCCCTACTCGTCTTAGTTCAACACAATTGTTGCCAAGCATTTGTTTCTGCTCCTGAAGATGATGGTATCATAACACTTTTTTTTTTTGTTTAATCCCATTGTTGTATTCTTTTTTTGCTTTTCTTTTTATTTTTAATTATCATTGTATACTTGCAATAAACATGTTGGAGTAAAATAATTTTTAAAAAACAGACTTCATAGCTGTAGTGATAATGTTTGCAACGAATACTTCTCCATTAGGGCGTCATTGGCTGATTATGATGTTCTGAATTATTATGAATGCAGATGATGGCGCCGACAGATTGAGAGTTAGAACTCAGTACTTGGTGTTGTTTGATAACATAATCCACCGATTGAGATTTCCCAAATTCCTGGAGACTGTGTCGCGGAAGCTTGATGAAGAAGTCGGTTTGATCCTTATTGGTTTCTTTGAAGCTTTTAGTTTTATGGCTTAAAATGCTCAGTATTGTCCACTTGTTTTGCAGTGTGTGGAACTTCTTGATGGTTTGCTTCGCGATGGTAGGCTTACCCTGAAACAAATGGTTGACAGAGCAAGTCAAGGGAAAGGCAAGTGTTTTATGATGCATTTGATAGGTCGAGTGCTGTTTTGCTTATATTAGTCGATTTAATTATAACAAAAGGTATATTTTTTACACAAATCCGCACATATTTTCTTTTAAGTTTGTGTAACCTAACGACTAAATCATATAGTCATAATTCCTTTTTGTGAATCAGATGAGGGAACTGCGGGTAGGTTTTAAAACTATGAATACTAAAAGTATGTTTGGATTGGATCAAGGTACATGTACTAACAGTGTGGTTTGCTTTGGGTTGGGTTATAAGAATGGTACATCTTATACAACTTACTAAATTTGTTGTACATAAAGAGAGGGCGTAGTTGGTTTACAATTGGAGGTAATGATACACAAAGAACTACACTGAGTCTTTCTAAATTATGTTAAAGGGTGATATATTACTGGGCCTATAATTGAACAGGATATTCATTTTAATCAAACATATAATCGACTCTCAATAATATGTTGAAATTACTGTATATAAAACATGGTTGAGCTCACCTGGATCTCGCAAAATCATGAATCCTTTCAAATTATTTTATTTTAAATGATATACTTGCAGAAAATGCCGTGGATACAAAAGTTGTACGAGAGATACTGAGTAAACTTTTAACAGCTCGACTTGTCGAACGCTGCCCTGCCCCTGAGCCGGTTGTTTCTACCTCATTTAAAGAAACTACTACTAGGAAGCGGGGTGCTAAGGCTGCCAAGGTAAATAACTGCTCACTCAGGTCAATTTCTTTAGGAAGTTGGGTGATCTTTGGTTAATGATTTGGGGTGGAGGCATTTGCTGTCTACTGGGTGTGAGCACGTGAGATTTCTAATGGGGTTCCACTAACAGCTATGTTGAGGAATAGTGAAGCGCTTTTTTTTTTTTCCTTTGATTATTATTATTATTATTATTATTATTATTATTATTATTTAAATCAAGTGTGAGATTAGAAGTGATCTAATAGGAGCCTAATAGAAGTGACACAACAGTCCTATTGAATTTAACCAGGATAGGTTTTGAATGATTCGAATATCATTTTAGTAAGTGAGTTTATACTTAAATTAACCTTACAAAATTGACTTGTTAGGTAACATTTATTCCACTTTTATACATACATATATATATATATATATATATATTATGATTTAGTTATATCCCAGTCGATGCTAGAGATCTCTAACATATAGTGGTGAGATCAATTTACCAATTAATTGTTGATTTTTGTATGCACAATGATCCTTCATTTATTTCTTCTTGTTTAAGTTACTTTTAGTAAAATAAGTGCTATTAAGTTCAAAATTCACAAATATTCTGCTACCATTTTATTGAAGTTGCAACTGCAATGTGTTCACTCTTGCAAGCTTGATAATAAAGTTTTCTGAGAACACTTTAAACTTTGTAATGTATACCTTTCAGATATTTGAACCACCCGAGACATTAGAACAGCGTGTTGTAGAAGCAGCAGTACCTGGGGATGCAATCAGATTTTCATTCACTGCAGATATGAAATCTAAAGTTGACAGAGAAACAAATTCAGATGATGATGAAATTGCTAGCGTTCAAGAGAATGATGGTAAGACTATTGTCATCTTATGTGATCAGATCAACTTAGTTGTTTTCAGTTAACAAAATTTTCGTACAATTATAATTTTTTTAAGTCATACAAAATTTGGTGCAGAAAAAGAGGAGGAAATTCTTTGGCGTGCCAATTTTGAGGAGTTTATTCGTCATCTTAGACATAAGGTAGATATTACAATAGATTTCTTATCTGAACATGGTGCTATCACTACCCAGTCTACCTTTTTCCTTGAATTTTGACCTTTTTTGTACATTTCTTTTATTTAACTTACTGTGAAAGGGTTTGAGCTTCGGAGTTATAAAAGCATACTAGATTGTCAGTGATAGTCAAAAGTTTTGAATAAAAATCAATAATAAATGTTAATCTGGATAAACAAAGCATGAAATCACACAGATTGCTTGTTGATTGAAACTGCTCTTTAACATTTGGCTTGGTCAAATTTAAGTTGACAAAATTTTTGAACCTATGTTCAATAGTCATCTTTGCGATAAAAAGTTAGCATCAATCTGTATCACATGTTACCTTTCCTACTTATGAATTTATGGAATCAGCTAAAGGAAGAAGCTCATTGTTTTGGGGGGCGGCTATATTTACATGAATGTATCATTATGTATTGTTTCCTGTAAAGCAGTTTGACATTTACTTATTTTTCCTTGTTGATGTTACTATATTTGCTGTTGCCTGTGCGATAAATGTGACGATAGAGGTTTTGTTATCTTGTTTATGTGCTCTTTGTTTTCTTTTTAATTGTTCTAGTAAACGATTGTAAAGCTTTCATGGATATCATATTTATAAGCTATTGTGTTGAATTGGTTGAGATGATTTTTTTAATCTTTTGTCTGCTTACTGTTTTCAGAAGCTTACAATTAAATATTCTATGCATATTGTAGGCATTGATTGAGAATATAAGAACTCAGCATGATGATGGAACTGCTACTGTCTTAAGTGCAGTATTGGAGGCCACAAAAACTGTAGAAAAAAAGGTGAAAATGGAGAATTCAGGTGAACCAGATTCCTTGCTTTATGATTGGGGTTTTTTTTTTCACTGTTGAGAAAGAATAGAGGGAAAACACAAAAGGCCTTTGAGGAAATTATCTCATGGTGAAATATACTCGGTAATTTAGTTTTTAACTGAACCCAATCTATGTAGCTGACCCATCTAGTGTGACAAGATTGCTGTTGTGTGTGAACTGTCTCTGAACAACTAATCCGTGTTTTTCACTTTCTTGTGATTTTGGAGGAAGTAATGAGGCCATAGATAGATGGATGGATGAACTGATGGATTGAGGCATATGGCCTAGCCTCTTTAAAGGGGTTTCTATAGTAGTTTTGTTGTATGGTGCATCTTGTTCCGTTTGCTCCCTCCCTCTAGTTCTCTATTTTGTTCTTTTATTAAGGATTCCCTATCATTTCTTCTCTTTTGTAATTTTTCTGTTTTAGATAGATGGAGGCATACGGCCTCTTTAAATGGGTTTCCCTAGTAGATATGTTGGATCATGTAGTTTATTCCGTTGATTCTCTCTCCCTTGTTCTCTGTTTTATTCTTTTGTTAAGAAGGATTCCGTACCTCCCTTCACTTTTGTAAATTTTCTGTTATAACGGATTTTTATTTGACCATATAGAGAAAAGAAAGACGTCCATGGCACCACCGTTATCTCATGGTTATGTATTGACTTATGCTGTATTATCCTATGTTTCAGTTCCCCTGTCGCTTGATACAATTACAGCAGAGGTGATGAAGACCGATACAGGACGAACGATGACTATAGATCGTATCAGAGCTTCCCTTAGCCAGTTGGGCTGTTCACAGAGGATGATTGTAGATGATGCATATAGTATTGGTAAAGTTGATATTTTCCTCATGGAAGACTACTTCTGATATAAAACATCTATCTTTTTTTTTTCTTATTTGTTAATGTCGAAGAACTCTTTTAATGTCCTGGTTTATGATTCCTTTAGTGATTTGTAATTCAGAACTCTTCCCTTTTCAGATTTGAAGAAAATTATTGAACGGGCTCAAAATGAAGAGGTTTTAATCTTTGTGTTGTTTAGTAATTGCACTACACACACATACAAACACATACATATTTTGGTTGTGTAAAACTGTCTAATTTTATGTTCCGTGTGTTGCAGGTTGAGTCAATTGTGTTGAAAAGGTATGGAAGGGATGCGTACAGAATGTTCAGGCTACTGTCAAAGGATGGTTGTTTTCATGACACAGATCAGGTGATTTACTCATTAATGAAGTTAAAATTAAATTTGCTAATAAATATTGTAATTCTGTCAGTCTTCTTTCATTGATGTTGACAGTTTGAGATTTTACTCCAATTAACTTGATGCTTTGGATTATTGTTCACTGCAGTAACCCCATATGAGTTTTAAAGTTTGAACTGAGTAATGGCATTTAGGGGTGTTTGAAATATTATAAATGTTCTCCCAGCTATCTCTAAATATTTTATATCTTCATTTGTGTTATTTAAAAATTATATTAGTGTACACCCATACCTTTAGTTTTAAAAATTGCTCTATTATGTAATGGATTATAGTACTGTACCCATATTAATGTAATATGGATGGAGGATCAAACCTCCCACGTCAACATTTTGCACCTAGTGTCAGAATTTCTCCCTTTGGTTATTTCATTTATTCCGCTCATTTCTTTAAATAATACATACCCATTGATAGTAATAAAGATGAAATAATTCTATTTCCTAATTTATTTAATCAAAGTTAGGAAAGCTAATATACTACCATGAATGAGCAGATATTTATTCCCAATATATACAATGTATATGAGCAAACAAGACAGAAAAACCAAGGACAGTAGAATGGAACTTTTCAACTTTTCAAACCATGCATGAGGAGCTTGTAGGTAGCCCTTCAATAACGTTTGCTCTTACATAGATGAGGAGAACAAACCCAAAGGAGAAGTCATGTAAATATCTTCGTCCAAGTTACCATAAAAAGTTGCTATATAGGTTATGTAATCAACTAAGGTTGGGCCTCGGGTACAGTAGAAGACTCATCAAGATGACCCAAGAATCTTTTCCTTTGCACAAACATTTGGAATTAAAATGCCCAAGCGGGATCATTTTTCCTGTCAAAGCGAACCATCAAATTTTCTGTAGAATCATCGAATTTTCAATAACCGAGAAAGAAGAGAGAAACCCCATGAACTAGAATCATAGAGCATGAAACCCACAGGAACTAGGAGCCACCAAGAAGAAAGAAAAGAGTGGCTATCTCGCTGAAGGAAACCGGGGATGATACTATGTCAAAAATTTTCTCTTTGAAGATTTCCTTCATTCTATGTCTATATATATTACATGCCCATGACATTAATTAAGACACAATAATTCTATTTCCTAATTTATTTATTCAAAAATCGGGAAAGCTAATATTCTACAATGAATAAGCAAATATTCATTAAAATAAAAGAGATTCCATTATTGACGCTTAGACATGGACCACTTCTAATTGAGATACAAATAACCAATTATCTCATGCAAAGCTGTTAGATTAGGATGAGTAATAACTTCATCCACGTTGACAGTCTTCCATGATGCTTCGCATATACGGAAATCCAATGAAATATTTATAAACTGATGTTTCTGCCAGGAATTACATAATCCTCCTTTTTTTTTTTCAAATCTAATAATAAAGAAATTCAATGGACTCATTCTATAGTGTTGCTGTGACCTTTAAGTGCTTCTGTTTAATTTGTAGATAGCAGCATCTACTCTGGTTGAGAAAAAGGAGGCTCCAAAGTTGCTATATAGGTTATGGAAGGACAATTACTTGTATATGGAGGTGGTCTATCTATTCAATATTTATAAACATTTTAGAAATGAGTTTACCAGTGTGTCTTGATATTTCATCTTTTCACAACTTAATCGTCTTACAGAAAGTAGTTGCGACGGGAGTAAAGCAAATAACTATTTTGATGTGGAAAGTCAATAAACCTCTGCTTTGGGAACATGTACTGGATGAGATGTACCACGCTGCCTTAAATTTGAGCCTAAGAATGGCTTTTGAGCAGGAAAAGGATGAAGAGGTTAGTACATCTAAAATTTTTCATAAATTGATTGTCCTCCATTAAATAAAAATATTTTTATAAGATTAGCTTATAATATTTAAGCAAGTGTTGGTTTTTGTGTAAACCTCGTGGTGACACGAATGTGGTTCTTGTAGTTTCCCATCCTCCATAGAGTTTTTTTAAGGAGTCTTTCATCTCTTTATTTTGATTCCTAATATGTTTTCCTAATCATAGCTGAATTGATAAAATGTTATATTCAGATAATTATAATGATCCTATTATCTGTAAAAAGGGATACATTAAGGACGTGTGAGATAGCTGTGAAAATTAACATATAATAAACATTAAAAAATTATCCTAAGTTAAATTGTTAGATACATAAAATTAGCTTTTTATTTTTTATTTTTGGTAAATTTAAACAAATGTCCCCAAAAACCATCTATAACTCTCCAAAAACAGTTTCTTTTCCACAACACCAGCTAAAGATCAACAATTTAAATTATTCCCAACATACTCTGAGACTGTTGAAGATAAGTCAGACAAGTTTCTGATATGTAGACAGCCATACGGATTTGTCGTCTATTTTAAAGCATACATATATTACAACTTAACTAATAATCATGTCTTTGTAATCTTTTAGGTGCAAATGGCTATAAAGTTTGCATTGTACATTGTTCTTGCCATTATCAAATATTCCAGTCTGAAGTAATAGTTATGGGAGTCTACCTTGTATTACTATTAGGAAAGGGCAGTTTTAAGTAAGTAGTCCTAGGTGCTATATTTCATCATCTAAGCTGCTGCCAATTTCCATGGACTTGTTGGCGTAATGACAGTTTCAGTTGAGAATAGAGTTCCCCCATTGTTGACTTAGTCTGATACTCGAAAACAAAATATATAATGTAGTTGGTACTTTTTGGTGCTAATGACAATGCTTTGCATTATTACTACATTTCCTGCGTTAATATGTTGCTTGGTTGGTACTGAAGTGTTCTTGCTACTTGTTTCAGCTTTTAAATGTTCCTAAAGACAAGCTTAAGGAGCCAGGGCCACTGCAGAAGAAATACAAACGCCTACTAAATGTGTGGTTACTCCTGGGATCATCATTGACGAAGCTCGATGAAGCTCTCATGCTTTTCCATGATTTCTGAATACCAAATTTTGTGATAATTGTAATTATTTTTTTATTAAAAGAATGACAAATTTTAACTCTTCCTGACAGCCACAAACTTAACTTTCACTGCCGTTAACAAACTGCTAGATACTCGCATATAGGAAACAAAACGAAATCACTCGAATGAAAATACCACTTACCATGTTGGTAATCTTTTCTCAAAGCCACACTATGATATTTTAATACAAAATCACTACTTTGGCAACCTACAAAATGTACACATTTTTTTAATATAAAAACAGTACATATTTGTTATATAAAACTAAAGTAAAGTCTTTCGAACTAATTCCATGGATATGAAATCCAATTCTTTACACATTCATTTCTTTTCTTAAATATGAAATGATCACTGCTGAAACAATATTTGCAAATTTTAATTGGGAGATGTAAACCGAAATTTTACATTTGTGCAAGCAAGGATGATTTGATTGAAATATTAACTGTTTTTGTATTGGTTAACTATTTTTTTGGTTTTTAAAATATAAAGTGATTTTAGTTGCTGAATCTATTTCAAAGTTTGATGTTGTTAGGTTTCTAAATTCAAAAATGTATAGGTGTAGTCTTTTTCATCTCATGACTAAACGGTAAGTCATACTAACTTTTCTTTTATGGACATGTGCTCTTATAGACGTTAACACGAGACTTTTTTTCTTTTTCTAACTTTTTTTTTTTGTTTTCTCCTTTAAATTGCATTATATTTTAGGATAAAAAAACAGAGGTTTTCAAATAATTAAAAAAAAATTAATTAGTCAAGCAATTAATTTAGCATTTGATCCAAAATGGTGATGAAGTGATTTTTTTTTATCAGCAATGATTGAATAAATCATACTAGAACACTTATTAGGTGTTCTAACCCTTTTACAAAAGATACATACTCTGTATAAAAGATGCAAAAGGTTGACATCAAAATCATACAAAACAAGATAACCAACAAAATACCTAAAATCCAACAAGTTAAAATTGCAAAAGCAGGACCGATACACTCCTGGCTCAAATTACAAGCCCAAAACAGATACAATAAATCTCATTGCAAAAGAATAGGCCAGACTACACATATAGCATAATGAACCCAATGATCACCAAAGCCTTTACTAAACCTATTTTAGATTGAAATATCACAGAGACTTTAAACACAAAAATGGAGAAAAATACCAATCATTATATGAAAACTTTATTGAAAGAATTTTATGTTTCATCCAAGTTCAAGTTATCACTTGAACAAGACCAAATATTTCTTCAGGATCAACTTTCCTTTGCTTGATGATTACTTCATTCCTATGTTTCCAAATTTCCTCCACGGTTGTTAATCACATACCTCTCCAAACTACTTTTTACCTAGAATTAAGTATTAAAATTCTCCCTAACTTTAATATGATCTACAAAAAGAGAATGAGTGGTCTATACTTTCAACACTTACTAGACATATTTTCCATAAATTATGCTACATAGTCGGTGACACCTACCTTTTAACTTATTATAAACGATATAAAATTTTTCAAGACTTATTATTTTGTTTGGTCCAAATTAAGTATAGAAGTATTCAAATTTACGGTACATTCTTTTTTTTTTGACGATCCAAAATTATTTGGGTGAAAAAAATCTACATCACACTTCTTTTGATAATATGTACAGAAGTATAAATAAAATTTTTGTGGCCTGTGTCACCGGAGAAGATTCTGCAGACAAATAGATACATACATATACATATCCTCTACTACGTTTATTTATTTATTTTTTCATTAAAACTAAAGTATGTTTAGTTCTGAATTATAACATATTGTTAAGTATCATGTAAAGTAATCTTTCAAAATACTTTATGTTTTTTTTACCTGTTTTACGTATATCCTTTTTTAAGAAAAATATACTTATTTATTTTATTAAATATATCCATAAAAAAATTTAAAACAAATTATATGCTGAAGTTAAAATAAATTATTCATTAAATATTTAATCACTTTGTTTCAATTTTTTTATATAAATTTAATGACAAATTTTAAAATGAATATGTCAAAACTAAAAGATAATTATATTAAAAAATAATTCATCTAATACAATTACTTCCTCTGTCAATTCACACACAGACACACCAAATCAATGATAAGTTGATACTCAAACAAACAAGAAGATATAGTGAGCCGTTAATAAAACAGTAATCTATCACGTTATGTAATATAATGTCTTATCTAATTAAGACTTTTTCTTAATACTTTGAATTATTTTTCATTTCTCTATTACATTATAATTTATTCCATAATTAAAGTTTTTACTTTTTAAAAATAAAATATCATGATAACAATAATAATGTTAACAGATGGATTAATTTGGGTACTTGAATAGGTTTTCTAGACGAAAGTAGGATGGGATGATGCACGTTTATAATGTTTTGAAATAGGCACCGATTAAATTCCCGTTGAAAACGTTTATACCTAAGCCTCCAAAGCAAAATAGGGCACTGATCAACAACATAGATCGCGTCTATTTCTTGTTTTATTCGGATAATTTTACTTCACTTAAATTAAATTACTATTGTAGTTGATATTAATTATTTTATGACAAAAAAAAAAGTGAATCAGGTCACAATTTAACATGGTATTTAGATTATTATATTTTAAATAAAAAAATTACATTCTGACAATTATAATTTTTGTCTTTCACTAAAAAAAAAATCTTTTAACGTCTGACATTTTTAATTTTTAACGTCTATCCAAACATCAACATCATATTGGATGACGTCAAAATAACATCGAAAAAATAACACACGTCACTTAAAAATTATTATGAAGTATAAAAGCAATATTTCTTTTTCAGCAAAATATTTAATACAGTTATATAGACACAACTTAAACTTTAGCAATTATTAAACCCATATATTCTAAATTTTTTATAATAATATTAAGTTGACCCGCCCTGATACAGGTAGCCAAAAATAAAGTGGTATATATTACAATTTTAATTAAATCTTGTTCGTTCATGCTTTTTTATTTGAAAATTCATTGAATTTAATTTTCAAACAAATTACTGTTCTAAGAACGTCCACAGTGTTTTATCTAGTTCATCAATTAAAATACTTTTGTTTCTGGAAAAGAACAAAGTCATTTATTTATCCAATAATATAAGTAATTTATTATTACAAAACTATCGCACAACACTATAATTGTTTGCTACAATAATATTTTTTATAATTTAAAATAAACTACAACTTTCTCCTCTGCTCATCTTACCTAAAGTGCTTTAAATCTCGTCCACATCTTTGGATCATCTTTTTGTACTTTTTGCTGTTATCCCTCTTCGCCGTCTATTAAAAAAATATTTTTATGTAATTTTATATTTAAATAAACAAATTAATTATTTTATAGATTTCGATATTTCCATATAATTTTTTATTTTTATTGATTATTTAAAATATTTTTTTATTTAAGTATTTTTTTTACTTTGTTCTTAATGGAATAATATATTATTACTCTTTTTTTTTCGTTTTTAATTTTAACTCATTGATTAGTTCTTTCTTTCTTTTTCTAATTTCTTTTAATTGATTTTTATTTTTTTCAATAGGTTCAAATATCTTTTTGATCTTCATTTTCGTAGTGTTTGTTGTGAATGGTCCTCATTTTGACATAATGTTTAAAATGGTTTCATTTTTACCGAATGTTTAAAATGGTCATCATTTTCGCAATTCGTATTTTATTTGGTCCTTTTTTGTAACGTCGTTTAAATCATTAACGGAACATTGTACAGGTGGTACGGTTTGTATTAGGGTGTGTTAGGTGTACGGTTAACGTCAATTTTTTTAATTTAGGGGAAATTTTGCAATTAGGAAAATTTCTTCATCTTCGTCTTTCTTGAGCTCGGATTTGCAGAGGAAGCAGCTAATACTTGCCATTTCATCATTGGATTGCATATGTATAACAATAAGGTATCTGTAAATATCAATATTTAACTATTTAATTGTTAACATCACTCTTCCCCCAAATTGTTGGGTGTGTGCTCCTAGCAACCTTCCATATGAGTATCTTTAATTTTTTGCCAGAAAATCTTTTTCTAAAATTTGCATACAGATGTGTCATACAAAATATTAGCTGCAACTGCAATCTAATGATGAAATGATAAGTATTCACTGGTTCCTCTGCAAATTCAAGCTCAAGAAAAACGAAGATGAAGAAATTTCCCTAATTACAAAATTTCTCCTAAATTAAAAATTTAATTCTTAATTAGCCATATGTAAGTACTCTGTTAATGATTTAAACGGCGTTACAGAAAAGGACCAAATAAAACATGAATTGCGAAAATGAGGACCATTTTAAACATTTGGTAAAAATGATGACCATTTTAAACATTCTGTCAAGATGAGGACCATCCACAATAAAAACTACAAGAATGAGGACCAAAAAGGTATTTAAGCCTTTTCAATAATAGTCATCGAAGATGGAAAGACGGATATTTTATCCTATTTATAACAAAACCAAATAATAAGTATTTAAAAGATTATTATTATTTACATTCAACAAAACGAAATTTCACTTAAAAGTATTCAAAATTTACAAAAATAATTAAAATTTAATTAAGCTCAAATATTTATGTAAGTATAATTTTGTTTAAATTTATTAGAGACTTTTATTTCAAAGTAAAATATTCATCAATTTTTTTCCAAATCACTAACCATTGTTTCTTTTATATTTATTTTATGTTTGATTTTTCTTTGAAAGTTTAGAAAGTCCTTTTTCTTGCGTAAAATAACTGTACATGAAGTAAAACCTTCAAAAGAGTCTTAAATATGTTTGTTTTAAAACAATTACCTTAAATGTAGCAGTGTAAATTATTGAAAAATTAAACAATATTAATTTTACTGTTACAATTTAATAATGTTAATAAATATATTATAAGTGAAATAAATTATTAACAAATTAACAAATTGCTTTAAAACAAAATACATTATTTTACTAAGTATATTAAAAATTGCTTCAAAAGACTCTTAAAAATATTGTTTTAAAACAATTACCTTAAATGTAGTAGTGTAAATTATTGGAAAAAAAATTAAAAAATAGTAATTTTACTATTAAAATTTAATAATGTGTCTGTCGTAGTAGTGATAAAAAAATTAATATTAATTTCAAAAGCTTTAAAATAAATACATTATAAGTTGGTATTATTTTTCTAGTTCATGTGTCTGTCGTAGTAGTGATAAAAAAAAAATTATCAGAAAAAGAAAAAGAATAGTGAAAAAATAAAGTGTGATATTCTAGATGGCTGGTCTGTGTATATTTTAACCGAATACGTTAACCGCGGATGCACAAAACATGTACTCCCACGTTTGGCTTCTTTATTATCCGAACACGGTGACGGTGAAGACCTGATATTTGTTGCTTTTGCATATCGCGTTGACTACAAACATGACGACAATGATTGCGTTTTTCTCACACCTTTGTTTCTTTCTTAGTTGCAAATTTTAACTTCTAAACATAATTAAGCTATGTGGACAAAACTACAAAACAAAAACCGACCAAAAAAATGGACCAAAAAGGGAAAATGTTCAAACATGTCGTGATGGTCAAAAAGTCAACCCCGAGGAAAAGAAAAACTAGTATTAAAAGCAGAAGCTTAACAACTCGTTCCTTTCATAGTCAAAAGCCAGCCATCAATTCTTCTATTCAAAACCATCTCATATAAATACAGACATCACTATGTCCTACTTCACAACACAACCACAATCTTAGAAGCTCAAGTATAACTAAGAGAGAGTGAGAGAAATGGAGTTCGTAGGGCTCTATGGGGTTCTTGTTGCCTTCTATATCGTACTTTGTCTCTTCTTGTTCTTCATACTAACTTTTTCTTGGTGGGTTTTCCCTAACCAAAAACTTAAGATGCTTAAGAAATGTGGGTTGGAAGGGCCAACCCCTAGTTTTCCACTTGGAAACATTGAAGAGATGAAGAAAAAGAGTATCATTCAATCTTCAGTTGTTTCCTCAAATCTCCCACACGATATACACTCTTACGTTTTCCCTTACTTCTCTAGCTGGCAGAAGTCACATGGTAGGTTTCCTATATGTCATGTATATTATTCATGTTCATATTATTGAACAGAACATAATAACTCACTTTTCGATCGGTCATAATGAGGTCTTGTTAAGTATGCATTTTACTTTTTGTTGTGTAGGTAAAGTGTTTGTGTACTGGTTGGGCACGGAGCCATTTTTGTACATTGCAGAGCCAGAGTTTTTGAAGAAAATGTCGACAGTGGTGATGGCCAAAAGATGGGGCAAGCCAAGTGTGTTTAGAAATGACAGAGACCCTATGTTTGGGAGTGGTTTGGTCATGGTTGAAGGCAATGATTGGGTTCGTCACAGGCACATTGTTGCTCCCGCATTCAATCCCATTAACCTGAAGGTATCTCTCCATTACATTTTATTTGATTTTGGATGTTTGTCTCGTATAAAATCTATGTTTGGTGATTCTATTATTCTTTTGATGTTAATAAGCACGCGTCTGATTAGTTTTGCATTATCTTGTGTTATGTGATGTATAGGGAATGGCGAACATGATGGTTGAATCTACGAATCAAATGATTGATAGATGGGTTACCCAAATAAACTCTTTCAACCCCGAAATCGACGTGGAAAGTGAGATTATAACAACAGCCGGAGAGATCATAGCAAGAACAAGTTTTGTCATGAAAGATGACAATGCGAGAGATGTGTTCGACAAATTACGAGCCTTGCAAATGACCCTTTTTAAGACCAATCGATATGTGGGCGTTCCCTTTGGCAAGTATTTCAACGTAAAGAAAACCTTAGAGGCCAAGAAACTCGGAAAAGAAATCGACGAACTCTTGTTGTCCATCATAGAATCTCGGAAAAAGTCACCGACGAAAAATGGTCAGCAAGATTTGTTAGGTCTGTTGCTGCAAGGAAATCATGAGGTTGATGGAAGGTCAGGGAAGACGTTAACATCGCAGGAAGTTGTTGATGAATGCAAGACATTTTTCTTCGGAGGCCATGAGACCACAGCACTTGCCATCACGTGGACCTTGCTGCTTCTGGCCATGCACCCAGATTGGCAAAACCAGTTGAGAGATGAGATACGAGAAGTGATGGGTGGTGACAAGCTTGATATCACATTGCTCTCTGGCTTAAAGAAGGTACGTTCTTTGATGCTTTTATAATATTTTGTCCATCGATATTTATTCTGGTATGATCCTGTGCAGAAAACTAAAAATCTCTTTGACCAAAAATGCAGATGAAGTGCGTGATGAATGAAGTTCTAAGACTGTACCCACCGGCACCAAATGTGCAGAGGCAAGCAAGAGAAGACATAAAGGTTGATGACGTAACAGTGCCGAATGGAACGAACATGTGGATAGATGTGGTGGCGATGCATCATGACCCTGAATTGTGGGGAAAGGATGCGAATGAGTTCAGGCCAGAGAGGTTCATGGATGATGTGAATGGTGGATGCAAGCACAAGATGGGGTTTTTGCCTTTTGGGTTTGGAGGGAGAATGTGTGTTGGTAGAAATTTGACCTTCATGGAGTATAAGATCGTG